>Ga0163146_10001612_pt1 | contig 32026 bp, 36 predicted proteins | sample OliLakLV19MP7G1_FD_148648 | JGI IMG/M metagenome (GOLD analysis project Ga0163146, IMG submission 148648) | Freshwater microbial mat bacterial communities from Lake Vanda, McMurdo Dry Valleys, Antarctica - Oligotrophic Lake LV.19.MP7.G1 | ecosystem: Environmental > Aquatic > Freshwater > Lake >...
GCTAAGAATTCCTTAGCAGTTACCGAGAATTCCTCGGCTACTGACGCCGCGTTCAATTCACCCTCCTTGAAGATGTTCTTCAGGTGCAGCCCGATGTTGTCGCTGGAGGTCATGAACAGCTCGCCCAAGTTTTTTTGTGACAGCCAGATCGTGCCGTTTTGCACCCGCACTTCCACGCCGTCGCCGCCCGTCTGGTAGGCGAAGGTGAGAAACTCCGCCGTGCTGTTGCGGATACGCACGCTGTTCAGTGATTTTTTTTTCGGCATGGGCGTTTCCACGTCTAGGGCTTGAGCACGAGGATTTCGTCGATCGTCTTATTCATCCTCAGATGCTCCGCTCAGGTTCATTGGACGGACAACTTTCTCGATGAACGCAACCTCACTAGCCGTGATGCCATATTTCGCGTAGAGATCCTCGTCCGTCCATTTCTTGTTCCACTGTTGTGTCGGCACGAAAGTGTAGACTTTGCGCGTCGTGTCTTGGGACGGCTTATGCAGAAGAATCAGAAAGCGAGTTAACCGACAAGCGAGGTAGCTCAACACACTTTCGGCGTTATTCTTCGAGTCGAGCGGGCCTATGCAGAGATAAGTTTCTGAAGAAATGGTGCCCGGCTCGCCGAGGAACGGCGTGCTGATGATCCGATGCGGGTAGCTGTCTTTGTTGCCGGTCCCGGGAGCAGCCCGGCCTGTGAACACCTTCCATTTATCGATGAGGTGGGTGTTAGCTGAAATTGATTTTTTGAGGACGTAACCCGTGCCGCCGTTCTGATAGACCATCACGTCACCGGCAGCCTTGGCAACCTTGCCCTTGAAAGTTGTCTCTAGCCCGAACGGTTTTCGGGAACTGACCAACTCTTCGAACCTTTTGCTCTCCGGCAGCGAAAGGGAGGCGGAGTTTCCGCTCTCGACAGCAGCGACCTTCTTGAGAATCGACAAGCCTTCATTGAAGCGGATGAACACGTCAGCGCCCTTTTCCAGAAGGGGACGGCTGGCGGTCGAGACCGGCCAGTCCTTGAAGTGAGTGGTGACTTGGCAGGGGCCGGGATTGTCGCGGTCCCAGAGGAAGTAGCAAACGCCACCCTTGAGACCGACGCCCGGAAAGACGTCAGCCGCGCTGAGGTAGTCGTCAATTGAGCGCAGGCGATTGTCGGCGAGCATTGACTCTCTGAACTCATCCAGCCCCTTGCCGCCGGCGAACCAACGGGCAGGAATGACCATCGACAGGTAGCGTGGCCCAAGCGCCTTTGCTTGCTCTACGAAGTGATGATAAATGGGCGCTGCGCTTGTTCCAAAGCCATCATCGCTGAGTTGATACGGTGGATTCCCGATGATGACGTCGAATTGCATGTTTTTTCCAAATAGCTCGGCCAGCCGAGCTTTGATGTTGTCTGTGTGAATGAACGCATAGGCGTGGCTTTCCAGGCCTGCCGCACGATCAAAAACTGATTTTCCAGCCCCGCAGAACTTGCACTTGTCCCCGTCCCAAGTGTGCTTGAGACGCTTGAACCAGATGTTCCCGTCGTCGGTGGTGAAGCCCTTGGCAATGGAGTGCTCGCCTTGGGCGTGTTTTGAGCAATATAGGCTGCGCCGCGCCAGCAGGCTGGTGATTTGCGTGATGCCGATGCCGAACACCTGCTGGGTCAGGATATGATTCACGCGCCTTTCCAAATTCGGAATCTCCTGCTCCAATCCCTTGGTCAGTCGACTGGTGATCTCGCGGAGAAACACGCCGGATTTCGTGCAGGGATCCAGGAACTTCAGCGTCTTGTCGGCCCAGAGGTTCGCGCCCTTGTTGTTGGCCGCCCACGCCTCGGTCAGCGTGTCCAACATCCGGCTTGCAAACTCAGGCGGTGTGAACACCTCGTCGTTGGAGAGGTTGGCGATGCACGTCAGCACGTCCGGGTTGCGGTTGCGCAAGGTAAAGCTGGCTTGTGGGATCATGCCGAAGCGTATTTGCGGTAAATGTCCTGAACAATCCTCCACCCGGTTTTGTTTGGTCCGGCGAAAATCAAGTAATAGACCACTGCATTCCTCGAGTTCCGCATGGCCAGCGGTTCAGCGACAAAACCAAAGTCAGCAACTTCCTTCAGGCGATGGCAGTAAGCATTTACCAAATCCCGGTTCTCAGTCTTGTCCAACTCCTCGTCGCCGAAAAGATTTGCTTGGGCGCTCGGTCGAAACATTGCGGAATGCCACGAACGGTCACCCCAGAAGCGGTCCATGGCCTGAAGCTCGCCCGGCAAGATTTCCGATATGTCTTCCTTCTTGCAGTTGCGATTCATCTGCATGACCGGGAAGTTGATGAAAACTTCGAGCGCCTGACTGCCGCCCGCCGCACCCACAACGCGCCAATCCAAGGTAAGCGCATACGGGTCTAACACGCACAGTGCCCGAGTTCGTTTGGCGTAGGTGAAGCGTGGCAGGACGGATTCAAGCATCACCTGATTGCTGTCCGCTCTGTAGAACGTCACGTCCGGCCGGTCGCCGACCTGACCTCGCAGAAAATCCACCTTCTCGCCATCGAGGTCGATGAAATGGTATTCGTCAAATGGCGGATCAACTCGAAGGGCCACCAACGGGCTGCCCAAGACCTCTTCGCCACCCGCCTTTCTGACGTGAAGTCCCGGTCCAGAGAACGCATCGATGTAGCCGTGGCGAAAGCCGTGGCTTTTGAGAATCCTGGAATACGGGGCGGCGTAATCGCGCAGAATATCCAATTTGATCTCCGACCACGGGCCGATTTCATCCAGGTTCATTGAAGATTCCCTTCTCCTTGTGCGCTAGGCGTAAACCAGTTTCTCCAGCAAATCAGTCCGGCTTGAGGACGATGGCACGGCATTCGGAACGATGTCGGGGTAATCGTCGTAAGTTCGGCCATCCAGTTCTCGCCCGGTGCTGGCCTTACGCACGCCCCCCCATTGCTTGAAGAAGAACGAGACTCCTTGCGCGTTGCATTGTGTCCGCATGCTTCGCACCCACTCCGGCAACATGGGACGTGCGCCCGGCCCGCTCTCGCCGCCGACAATGACCCAATCAATGCCGCACAAGTCCACTTTGCCCAAATCTTCCAGTAACGGCTCGACGGACAGAAACGCGACCGCTGGTTTTGCGCTGCGCACCTTGGCAATGCGCGGCAGACCATGCTTCCGATTCTCCACGCTCACGCCCCACCAAATGTGGGCAGCCTTCGCAGCCGTGCGGAGCTTGCCTTGCAGCAGTGCCGCCATGCGGTCGGCTCGCTTGGTCAAAACTTGGTAGGTGTGCCAGTTCGCCGCCAGCATTACGCGACAGACCTTCTCGATGTATTCGTCCGGTACGCCTTCGTGGAAAAGGTCACTCATCGAATTGACGAAGATTTTCTTTGGCTTCGACCAGCGGATTGGATCGCCCAGCTTCTCCGGCACGATGCGGAGGTCAAAGCCGAACTCGAACGGATGTCCCGGCACGCCGCGAAAGCGTTCCGCGAAGGTTTCGGCGTAGCAATGGACGCAACCTGGGCTGATTTTTGTGCAGCCACGCACAGGGTTCCAAGTCGCGTCGGTCCACTCGATTTTTGAATTGTCGCTCACGATTCGGTTTGATTAGGTTTTAGCTTGCCCAAACGTATCACGCCCGACAAGACAAAGGCGGTCCAAGGCTGGAAATCGGCAATCCACCTCAAACCAGGGTATATGCGTCATGCGTGTGCTTCTCCCGCTTCGGTGCCGCCCTGCACAGCGGCGGCCAGTTCACTCACCGTCATCGGCGGGTAGGTCTTGGCAGGCGTGAAAATCTCATGCTTGCCGAGATGAGCGAAGAGTGACCCCTCGGCGCTGTAAGCTGATGATTGGGTGAGGCTGTCGAAGCGGAAGTCACGCCGCTGGAACTTACCCTTTCCCAAATAACCCCACTCAGCGAAGGTGATCGCCAGTGCGTTATGGGTGCGCATCGTCAGGGCGTCGCCATGGATAAGGTTTTGCGAAAGCACATGGGACGCGGCGTGATAGAAATCGTCCGCCAGTGCGAGGTTCAGATACTCGGCGAAGATTCCCAGCAAGTTCGCGCGGCACTCGGCAATGTTGTCCGGCAGCAGCTCGATGCCGTAGACGCACATCAATCCAAGCAGCGCGTAGTGCCTCCGCTCGAAATCGGACTTGCCGTATTTGAGTTCCACGGCGGCGAGCTTGCGCCGAAGAACCTGCACGAGGAAGTTGCCGTCCCCGCAAGCCGACTCCAGAAAGCGCGAGTCAATGCGCTCGGTCTCGCCCTTCACAAGGTCGAGCATGGCCTCAACCATCCACGCGGGGGTGAATACCTCCCCGTGGTCAGCCACGCGTTGTTTGGATTTGACGAGGCTCATAGGGAAATTCGGGCGGCCTCGATGCCGCTCAGGGCGAGGTTCATGTTGGCGAGTGCCAGTTCGTTTACGACAACAGAGTTGGCGTGTTTCTTTTCCGCGAGGAACCCGAGCCAGACGGGAATTTGCGTGCTGGAGAAGAGCTGGGTGCGTTGAAAAGTGCAACGTGAGAAGGATAAAGGAAGCAGTGGCGGCAGGGTTTCCGGTTTGATTCCGCGCTGGCCGAGCCTCTGGCGGACGCTGGGGTTGTTTTGCATGGGTTCGCGGGTGGTGACGGCGTCGTAGTCCTTGCTCCACTCGTCGCCGTAGGGCGGATTGACGAACTGGAAGTCGAAGCGTTTGTCCGCCAACGGGTCGTTGGAAAGGGTGCTGGCGAGCATGGTGAAAAGTATGAAGGATGAATGATGAATTATGAAGCGTTTGTTTTCGAGTTCTTGGAAAGCGTGGTGAAGCTGGCGGGCGGCGTCTCCCTTTGAGCGGATGCGTCCGAAGCCGGCGTCATCCACACCGCGCTCGAAAATGTTGTCCGAGAGTGCCTTTTCTGAAGCACGAAGTTTCTCGCGTGCTTCCATCCGGCCCATGAGCTTCATTCGCTCCTCGATCAACTCCTGTTTGCGGGTCTGAACGGCGAAATAACTCTGGGCAAAGGCAATCGGTTCTTTCCTCGGATCGCCGTTCTGGGCGATGAGGTAGCAGGCGTAGCGGGTGAGCATGAAATCCTCGATCTCCCGCTGGCCTCCTTTCCCCTGGGTGATCAACTTCGTGACGCCACGAAAATGATGCTCCGGCTCGTAGCCCGTTATCTTGCAGGATTCGATGGCCCGCTGGATGGCAGTCTGGAAGTTTTCCCAGCGGGCATAGCCGAGTGGTTCCTGGAGGTCGCGCGCAAACCAGAATTCTATAGGGGTGGGGTCAGTCTACTACTTTATACAATTTCTATGAACTGTAGGAAAGAAAGTATAATGTAGTAGACTGACCCCCCCTGACGTGCATCATGTCGCAGGCGATGCCGCGTTTCTCATGCATCACGGCGATGGCCTGTTTCGTGTCGTAGGTCGGGTTGCCCTGGCCGCCGCTCTCGGTTTAGGTGGCGAGCGCCCGCTTGAGTTAATCGGCGAGGCCTAGATAGTCCACGATCAAGCCGATGGGTTTACCATTGAGCCAGATGTTTTGAAATCCTGGTCAACGGTTACGAACAGAGGACTCGGAGCCACTCCGCCTCGCTCACGCCCACTCGTGACAAGCCATCGGTTATCTCGTGAGCGATTCGATGAGCATGCAGAGGCTTTAGCTGCCCCACCCATTCAATGTTTTGTTTCGAGCCGGAATATCGGTGGGCTCCTGAGATGCGGCGTGAAACTACAGTCCGAGAAGTTGAATCGACATCAAAAGAGTCAATCCAGAGTTTCTCGCGTGCCTTCCCGCCTGCTGACAGAGACAGATATTCCCCTTTATCTTGCGGCAGCACCATCCCATTCCTGATCGCTTGGCTATTGAAGCCCTCAATTTCGAGTGTCCAGAAAGGGAACCTCACTGGTGCAGTTGCGGCCAATCGGATACTGTCACAGGAGGGAATCAGACAGACGGCGTAGCACCAAGGGACACTCGTCCTAGCCCTTTTCGCCCGATACCGGACAACTGTTCCAAAACCTAATTCTCGCGTGGGGGATGAATACTGGGTCCGATTACAAAACAAGGCAGCAAGACTGAGATGCCCTTTGGTAACAACACCATTAACTGAGACCTGCTGTATAATCTTTTTGGCCTTATTCGGGTTTTCCTTCAGGTTGGCGATCAAGGATTTATCAGTATTTGACACATGATCACTCTTCATAGCAGCAACAGCAATCCGCTTGGCTTGGGCAACAGTTATGCATTCATCTTCGACTACTGCGCGTATCTCGTCCGCCAGCAACTCTCCCAGCTGATCAAATGCCTCGCCGCTGCTCGCAACAAGATCCCTGTGAAGCAGAAATGCCCCATCGAGGTCGCCATGGAAACGGTCGAGAATGCGTTTCGAGTTACGCCGTATCGCCGCCAATCCATGGAGTGCATAAGCTGGTAATATCCCAGAATTCATTCCAACAAACTCGTCGATCAACTTCATGGCAAGCTCCGACTCTTTGACTGTAAATCCCTGCTCTTCATCACCAAACCGGTCTCTTGGTTTTCCTAACACTGTAATCCTCGACGCACCAGATTTGAGGCGACACTGGGCTCCTTCAGGTGTCGCGGCAAGTCCTTCTTTCTTCAATCGGTCTGCGAGTTGATTGGCAACACCAACCAAAGAAGGATCAGACGTATAGATTGAAATTAACCGCGTATGATGCGGAAAAGCTTCTGAACTCTGTTTAACAAGTGCGGCAACAAGGTTGAGCGCGTTCGCGCCATTGTCCCCTGAAAAATCCCAGTCCAGAATGATAATGTCGGGGCGTTCGCAGAGTCTAAATATCTCTGATTCACGATCAGTTGCAAAGCCCTCCTTCGGTTCATAAAGGGCACAGATTATTCCTTCTCTAGCAAAGCTGCCAACAAGGTCTTTGGGGTGAAAGGGCAAGTCTGGAACCTCTTGCTTAGGCGTGGACTTTTCATCTCTCGATACAAGGGAGGGTTTACTGGTGCTCCTCAAAATAGGCTTTCGCCGTGGAAATTGCTCGACTGGCAATTCAGGCCGTCCGGTCTTCTGATCAAAAATGCAATCATCAATGAAGACAGCGCTTTGCAAATAGCTGCGCGCGGCGATTTTCGAGAATTTTGTTAGTGCGCTCACGGCTGAATTTTCAAAGTAGGTGCGGAGATGTGGAATGCGACGCGGAATCCCGGTGGCGGCGAGTCAAGTCTAAGGTGCATCTTCTCCGCTTCCAAGGCGCGAGCCGAAATGAACAATCCGAGGCCTCGGCCGCCAGGCTTTCTACTGAATCCACGCTCAAATATCCTTTGTTGATCCCGCTCTTCAATCCCGACGCCTGTGTTGGCTATAATTATGTCAGTGCCGGAAACGTCGAATCGGATCCGGCGAGCATCCTTCATGTTTCCAAGCCAGAAAAGAGCATTGTCAACCAGATTGATGATTGCTGGGAAAAGAGTGGATGGATAGCACTCAACCTTTGCAGCAAGAAATGCCTCCGTGCATTCGAGCGCAACTTTGTGCCGCTCCAAACGATTTCCAAACAAGTCCGTTACGTAATTGCGCATGCTTTTCCCTGCAATCTCCTGTGCGCTCCGATACAAACGTCTCTGTAAGGGCGTGAAAAGTTTGAGATGGCCGTCAAGGTGCTCAAAGTTGTGTCGAATCGACTGGTAAAGAGGACGAAGCGTTGTGCTTTTTTGCGATACCTGCCCAAGTTCCTGAACACTCCTGCGGACATTGCGGATCGCGGCAGCGAACTCGTGATTGATGATCGCAACTGCCAGTCCTAGCTGCACCATCTCAAAATTTTCATCAGCCTCCTCTTCCAGTGCTAACATCCGCCCTTCGAGTGCTTCCATGACCTCAGCGGGTTCTTGACCGTCGGAAGATCGTAGATTCTCCGCGAGCGCGGCGAGCATGTCTCGGGCCTGCATAAGCGCTCCTCGGTGATGACTTTCAATCTCCGAGAGTTGTTCTTCCCATCCCTTCCGAAGAGCTTCTATCTTCCCCGGCGTGAGAGCATCTAAATCCGTGCTGTTGAGATCTGCTTCGATCTGCTTCACCTTCAAATCCAGTGCAAGCATCGCCTTTTGAGTGATGTCAAAAACCGTCTTTCGCGTATCGCTGGCGGTGTCACGAGTCAAGCTAGCGGCATTCTGAAGCTGCTTCTGGCGTTCGTCAGAAAGGGCCTTGATTCGGTCTTCAAGCCGCTTCCGCTGATCTACATAGAGACGCGCGTGGCGGGCCACTTCGCCAAGCGTCCGTGCGATTTCTTCCTCACACGGAACAAAGATCTTTGAGTCAAGCCGCTCCCTCTCAATTCGGTATCCATCCCACTCGCGCGTTAACTCCTTCGTCAATGCAACGCCGGTCGGCTTCTTGCAGGTGAACCGCTCTCGAAGTCCATTCAAGCTCGAAATAGCCTCTCGTTCGGATCGAATCAGAGATGATGCCGCCCTATCTTGGTCTTCAATCCGAGAGGCAGACTCCATTCGCGAACGAGTTAATTGCTTTAACTCGTCGACCGCTCTATCAGGCGCGGCGGATTTAGATGCTTCGAAGAAAGTTTCAAGCGCTTTGGCAAATTGTTTTCGTTTCTCTCCGGATCTCTTCTGTTGCCGTGCTAAGGCATCAGAACGCCGCTTCATCTCTGCTTGAGTCTTCTCAAACAAGTCGCCCTTCTCGCCCTTGCCTCCCCGAAAAAACTCGCCGGCTAAGTAGACCAACAGGTTTACGAGGATATCCCGCAATTGCCTGTATGCTTTATTCTGTTGGAAGCCCTCTCTCCCCGCTTTCTCCTGGAGCACAGCATTTGCCTCTCTGCTCAAGAGCACTGCGCCGAACATGAGCCGGGGTGAGAAAAAATAGTAGCCCGCACTCTTTGAGCGGCGCTTTTCAATCTCCAACCAGTCAAAAGAAAAATCCCCATATGGCAGAATGCGAATTCCGTCTCGATAGACGTAGATTCCTCCGATCTTGTCGAGCTTGCTTCTCAACGCTGACCATGCTTCGCCAACTACTAGGGATTCTGACTCGCGTCCGTGAAGATATCCAAAAACCATTTCGAACGGACCACATTCAGTCTGAACGCCACCCGCATCTCGCCAAGGCACTACGATGTCTTCATAATTCTGTTGATAGACACGAAGACTTCCTTTGAACTGGCCGAACTTGTTCACTGTGCCGCGCAACAAGTGATCAGACTTAGATTCCAATTCGTCTTTTGTGAAAAACGTTTCTGCATCAAGCATCTCACTGCCTGCCAGAGCACCGGGTGGCCATTTTTGGAACGACGCCGAAATGGATGGGTCAGCTACGGAACCAAAGACATGGTCTGTGAATCCCAAGAGCTGCTTACGGAAACTCCAATCGTCGTTTCTCTCTTCGACAGCTAGCTCGATTTCAAGAACAGGGTTGGCGGGCGCAATGATGAAGTGAGTGCCCGTTGCATCGCCTGCAAGTCTCAACGTTTCGTTTCCCTGAGCAGCAAAGAATTGATCAAGGTCAGCAGGATCGGGTTGGAAAGCCTTCAGCTCAGCGATTATTTCTGAAAATGACAACTCGCGGTGATCCTTGCTCAATTTTTCAAGGCACTTCAGTAAAGGAGCTTTGAGGGCTTCTATGTGCTCCGAGCTTGGCAAGGTGCCACCCGGCAGGGTTTTGACCGGAATTTCGATCTCGTCGAGATTGAGTCCAGGCATCTCGAACAAACCCCAGTGGACTAACCCCATCACAAGGTCATGCAACCCATCCGCACGGGCAGCGCGGGTGAGAACTAGGACTTGCCTGCCAAGGAGCGCTATCGCAAGTCGACCGATCCCCTTCTCGCCCGTGATCGGCCTGCGCTTCATTCCTGTCGGTCGAAATTGAAGCTCCCGGTTTTCAGCCGCCTTGCTCTCGGTTCCGAGCACGAGCCACTTCTCTTCAAAGTCCTCTTTTGTCATTCCGACACCATCATCGCGAATAACAAGTGTCCCTTCGTCTTCGAAAAAATCAATTCGCACATATTTCGCGTATGCGTCATGTGCGTTCTTAAAAAGTTCGTTGATGGCGTTCTGGGTTCCAGCAATTTGCTGCCGGCCAAGCATGTCAACAGTTCTGGCTCTGGTTCGGATTTTAGCCATTGGAAGCAATCGTGATTAGATGTTGGCCGACTCGCCGCGCCAACTCAGGAGGCACCGCATTCCCAATTTGGCGCGCAAGCTTACTCAGATTCGAACCGGCGAACACGTATTCTTTAGGAAATGTCTGGAGCGTTGCGCCTTCGCGGATGGAAATTGCTCGGTCTTCTTCTGGGTGGCCAAAGCGTCCGTTTGAGAAACTGTTGAATCGGGTAGTAATCGTAGGCGCTGGTCGGTCCCAATACATGCGGGCGTAGACGTCCCGAAAGATGTCATCCTTGCCACGATAAGCGTCAATCTGTAGTGCGTCATCATCCTTCCATGCGGACCGGTCCCCTCCAGATTTGGGAGTTACTTTTATTCGTTTGAGGTTGTCCTGCGAAAGAGCACACGAAGAGTGTTGAAGTTTCGACTGATCACGGTGGCCTGCTGCTATCCGCTTAAAGCCGTTCGCTACGCCAAGGAAGGCGCTCACAGTTAGAGAGCAGTCTGGCTTTGCAGGCGGTAACGAAACCTTCTTCGTCAGGCGGGTAGCAATGAGAAGATAACGAACCCGATTCTGCGGCACTCCGTAGTGATTTGCGTTGATGATGCCATCATCCCATGAGTAACCGAGGCGGGCTAGAAATTGAATGAATTCTGGCAGTATTGTCGCTTCTTTTCGGCTTTGAAGCCCCGGCACGTTTTCAATGACGACAAATCCCGGGAGGAAGTGCCGAATAAATTTTTGGAAATGTTTGAGGAGAAAAGCCGTCTGTGTGGATTTTGCCTTGTCCGTTCTAATCTTGCTCCAAAATTGGCAAGGACTGCACCCCGCGAAGACGAGGGTCGGGTCGTTCGACCGAAGGTTGAGTCGCCGTGCCAACGAGACCGCTGAAAGAGTGCTGATGTCGTGCCGGATGAACTTTGCCCCAACGATGTTTGCCTCGTAGGTAATTCGACAATCAGAGGCGTTATCAACCCCAGCCAGCACTTTGATTCCAGCGTTGAGCAGGCCAAGACTCATGCCGCCAGCCCCGCAGAAAAAGTCTACGGCTTTCAGATTGGTTACTTGTTTCTGCGACATCGGAATCTTTTAGGGTGAAATTATCAAATTTACAAGTCTGGAACGCTGGGGCGGGACGCCGAACTGCCAGCGCACGTCGTCGTTTTTGCGGAAATTGTCCTTCGCTGCGCTCACGACCTGCGGTGAGGCTTCGCTTTGAAGTAATGCGCTCCCGCCCAGGGCAGTGTCGGAGTTGTTGAAGAGCGGTGAGCCATTCATGATGATGCCGATGTAGCTCTGCGCGTCCTCTGCGTCGTTCATCCGGTCGATGAAGTGCTGGAGAAAGAGCATCTGCCCATCCGACTTGCGCGGCAGCCCGGCCCCGAAGCGCCCGTCGAACCCGCGCGCGGCCTCGGTGGTGACGGCGTCGTCGTCCTTGCTCCACTCGTAGCCGTAGGGGGGATTGACGAACTGGAAGTCGAAGCGTTTGTCCGACAACTGGTCATTGGAAAGGGTGCTGCCGAGCATGGTGAAAAGTATGAAGGAGGAATGATGAATGATGAATGATGAATGAGGAAGGATGAAGGATGAAGGAGGAAGGAGGAAGGATGAGCCGGAATGAAATGGAGACAGCCGCAGGCAATTATGAAGGGTTGGATTTCGCGCTCACGCCATACGGTGCAGGCTCTTCACGCAGCACTGAAGAATCGTGGGCGGCCTCGCGGGCGGCGCGGAGGGTGAGAGCGCGGGCGCGCAGTTCATCGAGCATGGTCAGCTTCTCCACGATGTCGCGGGCGGCGAGCGCGTGGCGGAAGGCGCGTTTGCTGGCGAGCATCTGGTGCAGGTCGAAAGTCATGGTGTATCGGTGAGGAATTGCCGGGTAAAGCGCTGCCAGGCTTCGACGAGATGATGGCGCACAATAATAGCTTGGAAGCGGTCGGCGTCGAGGACGCCTGACTCGATAAACTGGAGGAGCCGCGCTTTGTCCTTCGCCCGTCCGACTTGCAGAGCAATGCCGGCGAGGTGTTCGGCTGTGAAAACGCGCGCGGGTGTCTCGCCAACCGGCACAGTGATGGCATCGGCCAGGGCTTCCTCAACTAGCGGGCCGGTCGGCGGAAGGAATTGCACGGGCCACCCAGCTATCATCACGTATTCGCCCTCCATTTTGCAGCCCCGCGCAGCGAGGTAGTCGAAGATGGGTTGCGGACTGACCAGCAAAGACCCCGGCTCGTGGCGGAACGTCACGAAGATGTCCACGTCGAGCGTGGAGACGGGTTCCAGATGGAAGGTGGCCCCCACCGCACCGCCGATGGCGTAGCGTTCGATCACGCCGTCGGCCTGCATCTGGTTAATCGTGGTGATGACTTGGGCAATGTTCATGGGCGCAAATGGTCAGGCGGCGAATTGGTTCCCGCTGACATAGTCCGTTCGTTCGGCATCTTTGTAACGGGCGATGTCGGCGAGGGAAATAAAATCCTGTTGATTCTGGGAAAGCACAGCGACGACTGTGCCCTTGACTGCGATGCTGTTGGCTTTCGATTTGCTCATGGATTCGGACAGCTACTTATTGCAGCGAATTCGCCATAATTGAAAGCCGGATTGAAGACGAACAGATGCGGAGGAATATGCCTTCCTCGGGCGGCAGGGTTGCCGGTTTGATGCCGCGCTGGCCGAGCCTCTGGCGGACGCTGGGGTCGTCGGGATTGCGCAGCAGCAAACCTTCCTCGACGAAGAACTTCACCGCGTCGTCGCGGATGGTTTCGCGGGTGTTTGGGGCATAACGATTGCCGTAGGCGTCGGCGATGAAATCAATGATCGGGGTAATGCCGCACAGCGGCGCTTGAGCATCTGCCCATGGAGCATCTGGTTGCAGGTCAAGTAGGGCCAGCAAGGTGTAAGCTACGGTTTCATTCCGCTGCTTCGGCCCGAAGTGCAGAGCGGTGAGCGCCTGGACGGCCTCAGCGAGCCGACGTTTCCGAGCAGTGGCTTTTCGGTTGGGTTTATCAGCGGGCATGAAGATGCTTGGTGACGAGTTGGTCGATTTCGTCCTGCGTGAGGTTGAGCGTGGTCATTTCGCGGCCCATCGCCTGGAGTGTGTCGCGGTCGGGATAGCTCAAGGCGCGGAGGTCGGTGGCGTTCACCTGGGTGTGTCCGCTGAATCGGCGGAAATATTGGTCCACCACCGTGGAGTTCAAAAAGGCATAGAGGCCAGTGGCGAGATGACGCTCCAAGCCGTGGCCGTTTGCGTGGAAGTAATTCAGGTGGTTCTCGAAGCCGACCCACTCCGTCTTCACTTGGTCAGGATCGAACATGCACGCCACGAGGCGGCGGCGCTCCTCCTTCGAGGTGAAGCGCTTCGTGAGCAGATACATGCCGGAGGGCACGAGCCACGGGCGAGTCTCGGCGTTGTCCAGGATGGCATTGGGCTTGCGGGCTTCGAGTTTCGGCCAATGAACGGTGCCGCCATTGAAGTGACAGGGATAGAGTAGCGGCACCGTGCCGCGCTCGGGTTCCTTCCGCAGCGCGTCCTTGAGGCGGAAGTCCACGACGCGCCCGGTGGAGACGGTGACGCCCAAGGAGGCGAGGCTGGCGCTGAGGCCGTCCATGGTTTCCTTGGCGGATGCGTGGCCGGTTGTCGATGGGATGTGGATGAACTTCTCGGCGTCGTGCGGGTGAACGATCTCGGCGAAGGGAAAGACGGTCTCGGTGATGCCGCCGCGTTGCTCACCGCTGCTGCTGGACACGATCATTTCGAGAGGCTGCTGCGTGCCTTTGATCGCGTGGAAGATGATGTTTTCCTGCAACACGCTGTCTTCACGAAAAGCGGCCTTCCGGGACTCGAAGACGTGGAGGCGACGCAGTTCCAGTTGGTTCAGGAAGTATTCGCGGAACGGACGGAAGTAGGGGCCATTGCAAAAGCTCCGGGGCGTGATGCCGACGAGTTGTCCGCCGGGAACGAGCAAGCGCTGAATCAGCGCGATGAAGCCAGTGTAGAGGTTGCTGGTTTCAACGCCAACGGAACGCAGCGCACGGCGCTCGGCGGAGTCGGTGCTGATTTTGCGATAGGGCGGATTTGCGATGGCGACATCGAAGGCTGGCGGCAAGGAGCCGAACAAATCGCCAGCGAGACACGACGACATTTCCTGAATAAAGTCGGCAGAATGGATGGTGAACGTGAAGCGAATGCCCGCGTCGGTGCAGCGGAGTTCGCATTCGCGCATTGTCGCGGCGAGGGCGTCCAGGATTTGGCCATCGACTTCGTAGAGCGTCGCTTCGATGGCGCGAATGTCGTCACGCTTTTCACAACATCGGGAAACGAAAGCTGCCGAGAGTGCGCCCGCGCCTGCCCCTGCATCCAGCAGGCGCACTGTATTCGGGAGCGGCCCAAACATTGAAGCCATGAAGTCAGCCACAGGCATCGCGGTGAGGAACTGTCCGAGTTCCTCCTGGCGACTTCTGGGGTTTTCGATGGCTGCGTTTTTCATGGCGTCATGCTACCAAGCTGATCTCCGTTTCACCAGCGAGCAAACGGGTAACGTTCGCAGGATCGAGCGTGTTATTTCTTCCGGCGAACCAGAAGCAAACGGGGAGCATGGTATTCTCCGCGTCCTTGCCCTCTGGCTCCAGGATGAGCATGTCGGAGCGGGCGATGGCCCAGGTCTGGGGATTGAGTTGTTTCGGCGGCTTCCCCCGCCGCCTCACCCTTCGGGCTCGCTGCGCGAGACCAAAACGGCGCTGCCGCCGCGCCGTTTTGACTTCGTCTGTCTGCGCTTCGCTACGGCTGTCTTGCCCGTAACGGAAGACCTTGGCCTGGGGGTTGATCTGCTGGATGCGATCCTTGGTAAGGGTCAACATGCCGCCGGTGCCGCAGCAGCAGTCATTGACGGTGCGGGCCACGCCCTCGCCACTGGCAAGGTCGGTATCGAACATGAGGACGAGATCCACCATGAGGCGGATGACCTCACGCGGGGTGAAGTGCTCACCGGGGTTCTGGTTCAGCGCTTCGTTAAACTTCCGCAGCAGGTGCTCAAAGACGTAGCCCATCTCGTGGTTGGACATGGCGGCGGGGCGGAGGTCCACCTTGCTCTTCTCATTGAAGCGCTCCATGAGCAGGTAGAGCAGCCCGGCCCGCTCCAGATCGCGGATGGCGTCGTCGAAGTTGAACGCGGCAAAGATTTCCCGGACATTCGGGGAGAAGCCCATGACATACTGCCGGAGATTCAGCGCCAGATTGGCGTCATCGTGCAGGAGGCTCTCGTAGTTGAACTTGGAGGTGTCAGCGAGGCTGCCCCGACCACTCCACCACCCGCCGCCCGAGTTCATCCGTGTGTCGACGAACCCGACGCAAAACTTGCTCGACCCGGCCAACCCTACGGCCAGTGCGACGGATATTGTTCCCAATCCCCTGATCCCCACAAAATTCAATCCCCCTGAGCCATCACCGTTCATATTTTCCGGATGCGGGTTTGGAACTTCGGCGTTCTGGGGAGCTTTGGCTGGGAAGTGGTGGGCGGATCAATCCCATCACTCCCGGATGAACTGGTTCTGCGATTACACGGGCTCCGCACAAGCCGCTGCTCATTCTCTGGATGCTCGGGAGATACCAGCACGACCGGACTTCGGACGTGGAGTTTTCGGAGGTGCGCGAACCCCTCGCCGCCTTGCTCCGCGATTTCGGGCCTCCGATTGCAGGCGCGCCGGATGTCGTTAATCCGTTCTGGCGACTTCAGAATGATCGCGGCGATTTGTGGCGCGTTCGGTCTGCCGATGGCGGACGCGTTGCCGAAACGGTCACCCCGCCCTCGATTGGGGAGCTGGCTCGGAACCGGGCGGTTGGGAACTTCTCGCCCGGGATCCGGACCGCGTTCGAGTCGATCCCGGCGTATCTCGACGCGGTGGCGGGGAGCCTGCTGGCCGCCCATTTCCCCCCGAGCCTGCACGACGAGATTTGCGCGAGGGTCGGCCTTGAAATCCGGGGCGGAGTTCCCGAACCCCCCGACGATCCGTCGAACCCCCGCGACCCCGAGTTCCGGCGTCGGGTAATCCGGGCGTATGAATACCGGTGTGCAGTCACCGGCTGGGATCTTCGCCTGGGGGATTCACTCTCCGGCTTGGAGGCCGCGCACATCCGCTGGCATACCGCTGGGGGGCCGTGCAGTGAGCCCAACGGCCTCGCCCTGAACGCCCTGCATCACAAGCTGTTCGACCTCGGAGCGTTCACGCTTTCGATCGACGAGAGACCGGTGGTCCTGGTCTCGCAGGAAGCGCACGGCGGCGACGCCGTTCGCGACCTGCTCCTCCGTTTGCACGGTCAACCGATCCGCAACCCGCAGGATGCCCGTTTCCGGCCCGACCCGAACTTCATCACCTGGCATCGGCGCGAGGTGTTCCGGGCACCGGCAAGGGCTTGAAGGAGATGCGATGAACTCGATGATCCAGGTCCTGGTGTTCGGGGTGGCTCTGTTCGGAGTGGTGCTGGGCCTGGGCTCGGTTTTAATGATTCGGCCGCTGGCGAGCGAGCGCTCTCGGGGGCGGGGCGGTTGATCGATGCGCCGCGTGCACCGGGCTGAACCCGCCCGGCTGCAACCGAGCGCGCGCCCGCAACTCCCCACGCCCAGTCCGCCCAACTCACCTTCCTCTATCATCTGGAGCGCGAGCCATTGAGCGGTCTTCCCCTGAAGAGCATCGCCGAAAAGGTGCATTGCTCCGCCATGATGCTGCGCAAAGTGAAGGACGAGTTGGAGGAAGCCGGACTCTGCAAATCGGAACGCATCGGGCGTTCGATGGCGCTGAAATTTTTGGCCTCAGGACGGGCTCTGTGGGATCTCGCTCAGGGCCGGCTGACCTCACCCGTCAGGAGAACGCGGTGGGCCCAGTGGATATCGCCCGGGTATCCCGCTCTGCTCTCTGGAAAGTCAGCATGGCTTTCCGATACGATCCCCGCCTGAAGTGACGGACGTCGGCCCAGCGCCGGGCCACGCAACGACGAGAAAGGTTGCCTTTATGCACTGTTGTCGCCATATTGCGACTCATTATGGAATTTGTTCCGCGATTCTTCGATCCTGGGAATAATCATTTTTTCCTGCTGGGACCCCGGGGAACGGGGAAGACTCTCTGGACGCGGACCCGGTTTCCCGAATCCTTGAGGATCGATTTGCTCGATCCAGAGACCCATCGCCAGCTTGCCGCCCGGCCGGAACGCCTCGGAGAAATTGTGGAGGCCAATCTGCGAATAAGGCAGGTCGTGGTTGATGAAATTCAAAAACTCCCGGAACTGTTGGAAGTCGTCCATCTTCTCATCGAGCGCAAGACCGGCCAGCAATTTATCCTGACCGGGTCAAGTGCCCGGAAGTTGCGGCGACAGGGCGTCAATCTCCTGGGGGGTCGCGCCGTTCCCTGCCGCCTCCACCCGTATATGGCAGCGGAACTTGGCGATCTCTTCGAACTCGGCAAGGCGCTCAAGCAGGGTTTGCTGCCGGTCGTCTGGGGCGCGGACGATCCCGGTGCGGTGCTTAGAGCCTACAATGGCCTCTATCTCCGGGAAGAGGTTCAGATGGAGGGCCTCGTACGGAATGTCGGTTCGTTTGCCCGATTTCTCGAGGCAATGAGCTTTTCTCATGGCGGCGTCCTGAATTTAAGCAACGTCTCCCGCGAGTGCCAGGTGAGCCGGAAGACCGTGGAGGGCTACGTGGAAATTCTCGAAGACCTGCTTCTGGGTTTTCGGCTCCCGGTCTTCTCCAGGAAAGCCAGGCGCGAACTGGCGGTCCATCCGAAGTTCTATTTCTTCGATGCAGGAGTTTTTCGGGCCAACCGTCCGTCCGGGCCGCTGGACAGTCCGGAGGAGATCGACGGTGGGGCGCTGGAGGGTCTGGTGGTCCAGCACCTTCGGGCATGGTGCGACTACTCGCCGGGCAACCACCAATTGTTCTACTGGCAGACCCGCTCGCAGGTGGAAGTCGATTGCGTCGTTTACGGTGAATCCGGCATCAGTGCTATCGAGGTGAAAAACTCCGCCCACATCCGTCCGCAGGACTTACGCGGTCTCAAAAACTTCGGCGAAGACTACCCCAAGAGCCGACGCCTCCTCCTTTATCGCGGCAAGGAGAGGCTCAAGCGGGACGGCATTCTCTGTGTGCCCTGTGAGCAATTCCTCCGCAACCTCCGGCCGGGACAGGAACTCCCGGAATAACCCCCCCCGTGGATGTGACATGCGACCACCGCTATTCGTTCCGGCGCAGAAGGAGGCGGGGTTGAGAGTTGATGGGTTGAAAATAAGCAACTTGCTTTGAACCAAGGATTCGCCCGTTCTTGCGCAGAAACGCCCCCTCCTTTCCGGTCTGCGACTCGTATAACCCGGAAAGCGGAGATGGATTTTTACAGGAGGCAACAGAGATCACTGAGAATGAGTTGTTTACAGCAGGATAGGAGGAAGCTTTGAGATCACTTTTCAGGTGAATCGCGGATTCTTCGCAGGTCATTGATTCTCTGCTTCGTCCGTTGGCTCCTGTTCTGGAAAGGTGCTTTTTAGGATAATCGCCAATTCTTGCATTCCACAACCCACAGCCGGTTTTGCCAGATAATGACGGCGTCCGAACTCGGCGTGAGTCGAGAATTTACAACAGATCAGCGTCCGCAAGGCCGCTTCGCGACCTGGATCGCTGCCGGGAGAATGACCACTTTTCCAGACACGCAAACATTCATCGAGGCGCGATATAAGGGTGTTAATCACCTCTTACCCCACACCCACACATACCATGCTCTCCTGGACCATCACCTTCCTCGTCATTGCCCTGATCGCAGCGATACTCGGGTTTGGCGGCATCGCCGGCACAGCCATCGGACTCGCAAAGATTGTCTTCTTTATCTTCGTCGTGCTGTTTGTTGCGTCCCTCATCATGGGACGTCGTCCGAAAGCGTAGGCGCAAGGGCTCCCACCGACCCGGGCTCGCGGGTTCGTGCGCGATTGAATCGACGACCGGACTCGCCTGCTTCGATCAGTCACGAACCGCATCGCCCACCGCCCGCGCTGCGTCCTGGATCTTATCTCCCGCCTTGTCGAGTTTTTCACCCACGCGTTCGAGCGTCCCGTCTGCTTGCGTAACGGCGGTTTGGGAGGGAATGGGCGTCGCCATGGAAGGGGCCAGGGCCTGCAAGCGGAGGAAGCGGGCCCCCTCGGCAGCCCGGTAACGGCGGAGATCATTCAGCTTACGATCTGCCTCTGCGCGCGGCGTGCCGCTCTCTCGGGCGACGATTTCGACGAGCTCGGCAATTTCGCCATCCAGTTGTGCAATGGCCCGCTGGACACGCGCTGATTGCTCCGCGGAAGGTGTTTGCTCGAAAAGATCAATCTCCCTGCCCAGGAGCTGCGTTTCCATCGTTTCGAGCCGAGCAACCGGAGGAGGGCTGGGCTCGACGATGACGACTCGCGGTTGGCGGTTGCATCCGACGGCGACAAGGGTGGTCAGCAGGAGGAGGGAACAAGTTTTCATAAAATGATATCGTGCCCGAACGCGCTTGCGGCTGTATCAATTTACGCCAACGGGAGGGAAATCCGTGTGACCAAATCGTCGCCCTCGGCGGTTTGCAGTGGGTCCAGCGTTCCCGCATGTGCCTCGATCGCCCGACGCGCGGCCCACAGTCCCAGCCCGGAGCGGCCCCGTTGAGTTGTATAGAATAGTTCTCCCCAGTGGGTCGTGTCCATGCGCTCCCGTTTGGGTTCGCGAAGCTCGAACACCACCCGCTCCCCCTGTCGTTCACCCGTAACCGTCAATGGTTCCTTGGTCGAAAATGCTCCCGCGTTGATCAGCAGTTCGGCAAAAACGGAGGTCAGCATGCCTGTGTCAACCGCCACGCGTTCGGCTTTCAGCATATTCATCCAACGGACTGCAGGGATGCCGGTAAGGGCCTCATGTGTTTGACTCCAGATATCCAGCAATTCCCTGGCAGGGATGGGAACAGGAACAGGCCGCGGTTCTTGAAACAGCGTTGAAAGGGAGCGCAACTCGTCCTCCACGGCGCGCACATGCCTCCGCAGCCTCACCAGGCTGTGGGTTGCCTCCGGGTCTGCAACCAGATCCTTGAGCACCGCCATCTCGAGTCCGACACAGGTGAGCGTGTTGCGCAAGTCGTGGACGTACTGTCGGATGAATGCGGCGACGCGCACAACTGGGACATCAGGGTCGTGATGCATGGTATTTACTTTCGTTGCCCGGGCGTTGGGCGGATGTTTCATAATCAACGCCCATTTCGCCATTGAACAGGCACGGTTGGCGAGCATGGTCCCGCGGCCGCTCGTCCGAGCGGGTTCACGACACTATACAGTCGTTTTTAACGACGCAATACGTCGTGATTTCCGACATGCGGACCAGGTGAACCGGGTGTGGTTAGGGAGGCGGAGCGTTGGCACGCGAATTGCTAGGAGAAGGGAACAACCCTGTGCAACCCATGAACGCCCTACTCGAAAACCCTGCTGTCGAACCCGATCCGGCCCCCGAGCAACCGACCGATGAACACTTGATGGAACGAATTCAGGCGGGCGACTCCGACGCGCTCACCGAGCTCTATCGTCGGCGTCAATCCCTGTTCCGAACGATCATCGCCCGCCTGGTCAACAACGACACCGATGTCGATGATCTCCTCCAGGAATCCCTGATGGAAATTTGGCGCACCGCCCGTCACTATCGCCCTGAGCGCGGCCATGCCATCGCCTGGCTGGTTACCTTGGTTCGTCGGCGGGCCATCGATCGCATCCGCAGCAAGGCCGCCTACCGGCGTGCGGTGGATCGCTTCCGGGACGATTCGACGGTCCTGTGCGCCCTCATGCCGGCGCGGACGGAGGAGTGCTTCGGCCAGGGCGACAGGACAGCCGCCATTGCGTCTTTGATCGGTAAGTTACCGGAGAGCCAGCAGGATGCGGTTCGGCTTGCCTTTTACCAAGGGATGACGCAACGCCAGATATCCGCGAACACCGGCATTCCGCTCGGCACCATCAAGACCCGGATCGAACTGGGTCTAAGGAAACTGCGATGCGCGGCACTAGCGTTTGGCGAACTGCACGACTCGCAACAGTAGGCGCAAAGCCATTCGGGAATTTCGCATTCCATTCCCTGCCCTCCGCGAACTCGATATCGTCGTCCGTGAGGTCGGCGGTGCGCTGTTCGAGCCGGCCGCGATGGGGGTTTCGCTTTCACTCGGACTTTAAGGTGCCCTTTCTGAGCTAAAGCATCAGAGCGGAGGGTTCTCCCCAAAGAATGACAAATATTCTAGAACCACAGCCTTGGTGTCGAACGAAACGGACTTACCATGGAGCAGCGAACATTGCTGGTCGTCGACGGGTCCGCCGAGGACCGAGCCCGATACGTTGAGATTTTCAAGTCAGAAACACGGTGCGGATACCGCGTTCAGGAGGCAGGCAGATTCGCCGATGCCGTCCTTGCAATCTCCGAGGCCCCGCCGGATTGCGTGCTTCTCCAAGGCCGTCTTCCGGACGGCGACGCAATCGATTTTTTGCGGGCGAGCCGGGATGCGAGCGGCCACCTGCCGTTCCCGGCATTGGTTCTTTCAGAATCCGGGGACCCGGAGACGGCCGTGGCGCTCATGAGGGCAGGAGCCCAGGACTACCTCTTGAAGGCGAAGGCAGAACCGCAGTTGATACGACTTGCCGTGAACAGCGCAATCGAGCAGTGGCGGGTCGAGCGGGCGAAGGAGGAAAGGCGAGCCCGGCTGGAGCGCCTGCATGTTGAAGTGGTCGCCACCAATCACACCCTGCTCGCCGCAAATTCCGCGAAGGATGACTTTCTGGCCATCCTCAGCCACGAGCTGAGAACGCCCCTGACTCCGGTACTTTCATTGGTCTCGTCGAACCTCAACGACCCTGGGTTGCGTCCCGAACTTCAAGAGACGTTTTCCACGATCCAGAGGAACGTCGAGATCGTGGCACGGCTGATCGACGACCTGCTGGATCTGACCCAGATTGAAAGCGGACGCCTGCGGATCGAAACGTCCCCCGTCGACGTCCATCGTTGCATCGAGGCGGCCATCGATGTCTGCGCAACCAGTTTCGACGACAAGCGAATCAGCCTTCGCAAGGGACTTGCCGCGGCCAACCCCATGATTATGGGTGAATTCCCCCGGCTGACCCAGGCGATTTGGAATCTGCTCAAGAATACGGCGAAGTTTGGCCGGCCGCGGGGGTTCACAAACGTCGATACGTGGAATCAGGGCAATCAGGTGGTGATTTCCATACGCGACAATGGAGTCGGCATTGAACCCGACCGGATTCCCGGAATCTTCGGGGGTCTGCACCCGATAAAGCCCAGGGCGACCGGCACCGGGCTTGGGCTCGGGCTTGCGCTCGCCCGCGCGATTGTGGAGGGGCATCACGGCACGATCGAGGTGCGAAGCGAGGGCAACGATCGCGGCGCCGAGTTCAGAATCACGCTCCCCTCCCGGGTGGGATCCGCCGACGAAACGGACAAGGGCACGGCGGTCTCGGCCGAAACCGTTCGCGGGAGAACCGTGATGGTCGTGGAAGATCACGAGGATACACGACGCGAGATTGTACGGGCGCTGAGACGGGCCGGCTTCGGAGTGACTTCGGCGGGCAGCCTCCAATCTGCCACCGATCAGTTCCTCGCAGACCCGGTGGATCTGATCCTCTGCGACATTGGGCTTCCGGACGGCACGGGCTGGGAGCTCATGGAAAGGCTCCGTCCCCACGGTCCCATCCGGGCAATCGCCGTGAGTGGCTATGGCATGCCGCACGACCTCCAGCGAAGCAGCGACAGTGGATTCATAGCCCATCTAACCAAACCCGTTGACATTCGCGCACTCGCCAGGGTCATCGTGGACAGCCTGGCGTTGCCGCCTCCCCCGCGATCCGGTTCCCGGGTTCCAGAGTCCACGCCGCCCGCCGGGCACTGACCCATCGACCGGGCAGGCGTTCCATTCCGGTCCGAGAAGGGATGGAAAGAACTTCCGGTTCCCCGTGTATCGGGAGCACTGGGGATCGGGATCGGCCGATCTCGTGAGGGACGATGCCCCCGTGGCTAGGTACAGCCGCGCAACAGAAAGAGCACCAGCAACACAGGGATTGGGATTCCCAAAAGCCAGAGCAGGATCCACCCGACTTTTCCACTGATTCTGGAACGTGAGATCTTCATGACCAAGGTTCGCTGTTCACCCCGATTCTGCGTGCGTGAAACGGGTCGCCGCTGCACGTGTTGAATGGTTCTCCCGCATCTGTGTCTGGAGTCCGCGCCCCCTCAAGTGCAAATCGTGCCGGCGCTTCCGGTTCACTTTATCGAGAAATTCCGGCTAGGTGACCGGGATCCGGGTGGCGAGTAGTGCGAGGGCCCGGCATAAGTCGGAAAATTCCACGGGTTTGACTCACAACGAACCTCACAACTCCGGCGGGGGATAAAAATTCAGGGAACCGCCCGGGGGGGCGCTGACGAATCAATGGATACCATGAAAACTCCAATACTGATGGCCCTTACCGTTGCCGCTCTGATCAGCGGTTGCGATTCGAAGCAGGAACAGGCTCGGGAAACGGCCCTCGAAAGCCGCGCCGACAGCCTCGAAGACCAGGCGAAGGCGACCAAAGAAATCGGCAAGGCCGAATCGGACGCCGCCAAGCGTGCCGCTGACGCACAAGCCGAGGCCCTGAAGCAGGCGGCCGAACGCACCCGGGAGCAGAAGTAAGGTCGCAAGCATTTCCCCCTCCCCCCTCGGATCGAATCGTGATCTGGGGTAGGGGAGGGGTTCTGCGTTCCGTCGGGACGCATTCAAGTCGGGACGCATCCAACCACCTCCTTCGTCTGGATGGCTTGAGTCCAGTCAAAGCAGGGAGCGAAAGGGTTCGGGGCGGGAGGCCGGGCTTTCGCGCCCTTTCCCCCGCCCCGAATTGGATTACTCAGCGGGTGGTTCGACCACCCGATACGGTGTGGGTTATTCGGAGGCGTCGACTGCTGCGGCCTCGGCGTTGATCACGCTCTCTGCGAGCTCGGTGAGCTTCTCATCAGTTTCCTTCTCCTCCTCGAGGGTTGCTCCCAGAAGTTCGGCAGACTCCTCATATCCCAGGCAATTCGCCAGGGCGCAGGCGGTGCCATAGGCTGCGATCTCGTAATGCTCGACACGCTGGGCCGCACCGATGAGGCCGGCGTCGCGGACGGCATCGTCGGCGTCCTGGCTGATCAGGTCGCCCCCTTCCTCGATGAGCCCCGCCATCGCCTTGCACTGATGACCGGAAAGTTTGCAGTCGTAATCAGTGGCGATTTTTTTCAGCCGCTCGACGTGGGTCTTGGTTTGCTCCAGGTGTTCTTCGAAGCCGGCCTTGAGGTCTGCGTTGGTTGCGGCCTTGGCCATTTTGGGAAGCGCCTTCAGGAGTTGCGTTTCGGCACTGTAAAGGTCCTTGAGTTCGTGAATGAATAGGTCTTTGAGAGTTTCAAGTTTCATGGTGGTTTTGGGTTGATTCCGTGGAGTGATTCGCCGGGCGGCGCTGCACTGGACGGACGCGATCGACTCCCCGATGCCTCGCTCAGGCACGCGCCCGAGTGTTTCGTGCGAAGTTAGGATGTGAATGCAACGCCGGTTCGATCTCCAATGGACCCCGGCGAGCGCGCTGACCCCGCACCCCTCCGTGTCCTCGTCGCGGAGGACGACGCCCGCACCCGGGACGGCCTGCTGCGGTTGCTGGAAAGGCACGGATTTGCGGGGATTCTCGCGAAGGATGGACAGGAGGCCCTCGAGATTCTGCTCACTCCGAACGCCCCCCAGATTGCTCTTCTGGATTGGGAAATGCCCCGCCTGGACGGACTCCATGTCAGCAAGGCGGTGCGCACCCTTCCGGCCACTCAATCCTGCTATATCATCATGATGACCGGGCGGGAGAATCCATCGGATATGCTCGCTGCGTTCGCATCGGGTGTGGACGACTTTGTGCTGAAACCGCTGGATGGAGATCAGTTGCTTGCCCGGCTGAAATGCGGCGCCCGCGTGGCGCGGTCCCACGAGCAATGTGCCCGTCGCATCAGTGAACTCGAGAAGGCCCTTGACGCGGCATCGCATGGAATCTGCCCACATTGCAGCCACGCCCTCGGGAGTTCGAGTGTGGCCGGATCGCCCGGCGGGTGCTCTTAGGCAAAGCGCCCTGTTGCCTTCATCGTGACAAGAGCGGAGGAGGATGCGCTTGAGCGCTTCGATGCCAGGGATCCAAGGCCTTGGAGGTGTGTGTGATTCGATCAGGGGTTCGAACCGTCGGGTTCCTTGCCGCCGGTCAACCCGAACTGGCGCATCTTCGCATAGATGGTCGCCCGATGGATGCCGAGGAGACGCGCCGCCTTGGCCTTGTTCCCATGGGTGGTGCGAAGCGCCTCGGCCAGGGCATTCCGCTGGGCGTCCAGGAATGACCGCGAAGGGGTGAGGTCGCCCGGGGTGCTCATCGAGGCGGCGAGGGACGGGCGCTGGATCTCGCGCGGAAGATGACGGGGAAGCAGGACGGGCCCGTCGCCCAGCACGAGCGCGTGTTCGATGGCGTTCTGGAGCTCACGCACATTCCCGGGCCATGGATATTCGCGCAACAGCTCGAGCGCTGCGGCGTCCAGGCGGGGCACGGGTTTCCCGAGCTGCTTGGAATAGCGGCTTAAAAAGGTATCCGTGAGCTTGGCGAGATCCTCCCGCCGTTCCCGAAGCGGCGGGATCTCGATCTCGAAGGTCTTGAGTCTGAAGTAAAGATCGTATCGCAGCCTGCCCTCCTTCACCGCATCCGCCGGGGATTGATTGCAGGCGGCGATGAGTCGGAAATTGGCCGGACGATTCTTCGTCGTGCCCAACGACCGGTACTCGCGCTCCTGAATCACGCGGAGAAATCGGGTCTGGAGCTCCGGCGGCATCTCGGTCACCTCATCGAGAAAAAGGGTCCCGCCATTGGCTTCCGCGATCATGCCGGGAAACGCCGCAACGGCGCCGGTAAAGGCACCCTTGGCATACCCGAAAAGCTCGGCCTCGACCATCTGGGTTGGAAAGGCCCCACAGTTGAGCTTGACCATTGGGGCCCCCGCCCTGGCGCTCAGATCGTGGAGGCGGCGGGCTGCGACTTCCTTTCCGACGCCGCTCTCGCCGGTCAGGAGGACATTCGCCTCGCTGGGGGCGACCCGGCTGATCAACTGCTCCACTTCACGCATGCTCCGGCTCATGGCATGCGGAGCCAGCTGCTCCTCGGCCGCAACCAGCCGCTGCTTCAAGCGAACCTGCTCCTGCTCCAACACCTCGGCGCGCTTGATGAGATCCCGCTGTTCCAACGCCCGTCGGCAGAGGCTGAGCAATTCCTCTGCGCCGTAGGGTTTTGCCAAAAAATGATACGCTCCAAGTTTGATCGAATCGATCGCGTTCGCGAGCGAATCGTGCCCGGTAAGAATCATAACCGGCAGGTGTGGCCAGGTGGCCTTTATCTCCTTGAGCACATCCAACCCATCGGCATCCGGCAGCCCGAGATCGAGCAGGACCAAGTCCGGCTCCGACACCCCGATGCGCCGCAACCCGATGCGCGCCGTCGGTGCGGTATGGACAACGAAGCCATGGTGTTCCAGCACCGCACTGAGCGTGGCCAGCACATTGCGGTCATCATCAATCACCATGATGGCACTCGCCCGGTCGCTCATACGCAGAGTGAAGCGGGTGACCCGCCGCCTCCGGACAGGCCGCCTCGGGCCGGCAGTGCCTTCTTAAGCGGGGAGCGTTTCACACGAAGCCGTCCCATATCGCCAATCCCCAGGCGCTGCAAGACGCAAGAACCAATTTTAATCACACCCGCCACGGGAGCGGGAATGCCGGTGACGCGGGGATGGCTCAAAAACTGGAACTCATACGGCCACCTGGGAGCCCGGCTGCGATAAATAGCTGCGTGGAGATCACGTCTCCACAAACCACCGACCCAACCAACCCACCGCACCAAGACTACCATGAAACGAACGTTCCTTATCCTTGCCTCGGCCTTCGCGCTCCCGATGTGGGCCTTGGCCGAAAACAACACCGCCCCCGCGGCGGACAACACCGAACGGAATCGGCGTGACAGCGACGGCAGCACCGTCACCCCCGAAGACCAGTCGGGACGCCCGGAGGACCGCCAGCTCACCCAATCCATCCGCCAGGCGATCATGAAAGACAGTTCTCTGAGCATGACCGCCAAGAACGTGAAGATCATCACCGCCAATGGGACAGTGACACTCCGTGGCCCGGTCAATTCGACCGAGGAGATGAAAAAGGTCAACGACCTCGCCAAGGCAGCGGCAGGCTCCACGCCGGTTCACAACCAGCTGGAAGTCAAAGCATCGAACTAAAAGCATTTCAAACCCGAACCCAAACCCAACCCATACCACCATGAGCAAAACAGCTGTATTCTGCATCGCCACCTCTCGTTCGCAAACCGAGCGCATCATTGACCGCCTGGCCTCCGACGGATTCAACCACGCCGACATTTCCGTCGTCATGCCGGAAACCGACTCGGATCACGACATTGGTCACGTAAAAGCCACCAAGGCGCCTGAGGGCACCGCCACCGGGGCCGCCACAGGTGGCGTCGCGGGCGGTGTGCTCGGGTTGCTCGCCGGCATCGGCGCGCTCGCCATACCGGGCGTCGGGCCCCTCATTGCCGCCGGGCCCATTATGGCCGCCCTCAGCGGGGCCGCAGTCGGCGCCGCAGCCGGGGGCCTCGTGGGAGGCCTGATCGGCCTCGGAATCCCCGAGGTCGAGGCCAAGATCTACGAGGAGAGGCTTCGCACCGGGAACTACCTCGTCTCCGTGCACACCGAGGACGGCGACGCGGTGGACCAGGTTAAGGCCGTCTATCGGTCTGAAGGCGCGGAGGATATTTCCACGACCCGCGAGGTCGCTGTGCCCAAGGCCTAACCGATCAACGCCAGGTGCCCTCAGCACCCCCGTGCGGTCACGCGCGGGGGTGCTGACTTGTACCACATCCCCCGCGGACGGCTGCCGGAGAGGCAACCGATGCACGGCCAGGCCGGTCATCGAGGCGAGCGCGGTGTCGGGGAGTGCCGCCGCGCAGGTCTCTCATCGGGATTTCACCTTCTCGTAGCGGGCGGCCATCTCCTTGGCTGCCGATTGGATCCTGCGCACCAGCGCGGGGGGGGCCAGCACCCGGGCATGGGCACCCCAACTGAGCAACCACCGCTCGATCTCCTCGAGTCCGTCAAGCTGAAGGGTCAGTTCGATCCGCTCGCCGGGGAGTTGCCGGATCTTTTGCGAACCGTGCCAACTCCGCTCCATGACCAACCGGGCCGCCCACGCATCGAACTCGATCCGAATCCGATGCTTCTCCCTGCCGGTGAAGACACCGAGGCTCCCGCCCAGATGCGTTGTGATCGAGAAATCCGCCGGACGCTTGAACCGTGTCCCGCTCACCTGCAGCTTGCGCATGCGCGGAAGTGCGAACGTCCGGATCTGCTTCCGGGCGAGGTCGTGCCCGAAAAGATACCACTGATTGTCGATGCAGCCCAGGTGGTAGGGCTGGACCCGCCGGGTTTCCCAGCCCGACCCGGTCAGTTTGCGGTATTCGAAGAGGACCTCGTGGGACCGGAGCACGGCACGACTGAGGTTCTCGAACAGCTCCAGATCGGATCTGCCGACGCCGATTCCCTTGAACGAAATCGATCCCTCCACCGCTTCCCAGCGAAAATCAATCCGGTCCTGCAGCCCCTTGCAGATCTTGTCGAAGGCGATCTCGAGCGGTCGCTCATACGGGCTGCCCCGGTATTGCTCCAAGGCCTTCCGGGCCACGAGCAGGGCCACCAGTTCCCCCTCCGATACCTCGACGCTCGGAAAGTGAGTGACCGGTTCGGTGTAAACGAAGCCGAAGTGGAGCTGGTCATACTCGATCGGTAGCCCGAGCCGATCCCGCATGAAATCAATGTCCCGCATCACCGTTTTGCTGGAGATCTCCATCTCGCGGGCCAGTTTGCGGCAGTTTGGAAATTTGCCGTCCAAGATGCGTTGATGGACGCGCATCATGCGCTCCAGCGGGGCGCGGGAGAAATCACCCCGGCGACGGCCAAGGCTGGGGGTCAGCGATCGACGTGGCATCATCCATGGAGAATGCCTTCCCCGGTGGTGCCTTGCAAGAAGAGAGAGGAATACCCTGCCTTTGTCCGACCCCTTCGCCCACGAAGGGTGCGCCATGACCGTGATGTTCAATCTGCTCGAGTTCCCGACCCGGGCTCGGTGCCATCCTTTCGGAAATAGCCTCGGAAGCCGGCAGGCTTCCAAAGAAGTTCTCCCCAGCCCGGCAGACTCGATTCTTGCCGGTTCTGGCGACGTTGCACTGGAATGTTCGGGATGGTAGTCTGCGGGCATGGATCCGCTCATCAATGTCGAGGAGACGCCGGGGAAGACGGTCGGGCGAAGACGGGTCAAATCCGGGTTCAACTATGGGATGCAGGTTCAGGAGAGCGGGGCAGCGCTTCAAAAAGCGCTGGGAGTCCATTTCATCCCGAAGGGCGTTTACCGGTTCCATTCCCATGAGGAGGCTGACGAATGGTTGACGACGATGATGGCGAGAGCCGCGGCGAAGCGGAACTAGAGCCGAGACCGCCCGGAGAGGGCGACTTGGTGGAACTTTGCCGGGCGCTGAACGAAAGCGGCAGCAAGTACATGATCATCGGCGGGTTTGCGATGATCCAGGCCGGTTATCCGAGGTTTACCGGCAATCTCGATATCTTGATGGACGTGTCCCCCGCCAACGAAGCCAGGATTTTTGAGGCCCTGCGGACGCTGCCTGACAAGGCAGTTGACGAACTCGATCCCGGCGATGTCTCGAAGTATCTCGTGGTGCGCGTCGCGGACGAGATCGTGGTGGATCTGATGAAGTCGGCATCCGGGATCGAATACGAGGAAGCATCCAGGGAGGTGGTGATCCGGAAGGTGTGCGATGTGGAGATCCCGTTCGCTTCTCCCCGGTTACTGTGGCGGATGAAGAAATCCACGCATCGGGAGAAGGATGCCGGGGATCTGGTGTTTCTCAGGAAATGGTTCGAGGCCCGGGGGGAGACGCCTCCGTGAGTGCGCACTCTCGCGGACGCTTACCTGTCGAATTCAAACAGCCCTTCATAGGGACTCGCTTGTTTGCGCATCTTGTCGCGGATCATTTCGGCGGCGAGGATGCTGTAAGTGATGCCATTCCCGCCGAAGCCGAGGGTGAAGAAGGCGCGCGGGAACTCCGGCACCTGCCCGATGTAGGCCAGGCCGTCCTTGGTTTCTCCGAACGTGCCGGCCCAGGCGAACGCGACTTCCAGCGGCAGGTCGGGAAAGTATTTTGCGAATTTCTTCACCAGCGTCTTGATCTTGGCGGGCAGCAGGGCATCGCGTTTTGCGGGATCGTGGAACGGCTCGTCTTCCCCGCCGAGGATGACGCGGTGGTCTGCGGTGGTACGGAAGTAGAGATAGGGATCTGCATGCTCCCAGATGAGGCATTCCTCATGCCAGACCGGCGCGGGCAGCGGCTCGCTGACGAGGGCAAAGCTGCTTTGCAGGTCCACGATTTTGCGGTCGAGAAATTCTTTGGCCTCATAACCGGTGGCGAAGACGATGTGCTTTGCCCTCACCACCGCACCCCGATCGGTGCGGGCGGTGACACTGCGCGCGGCGAGGTCATAGTCCGTGACGCGGGTGCGGTCATGCACGCGAAGCCCTCGTGATTGGCCGAGTGTCAGCAACTGATACGCCAGCCGGTAGGGATCAACCTGCGCGCCGTCCTGGGAGCGGATGCCGCCGGGCTTTTCAAAGGGAAAATGTTGGCGGAACGTCTCCGGCCCCCACCAATTGACATTGAAACCATGCTGCCGGCGCAAACCATATTCAGTTTCCAACTCGGCCGCCGCCTTGCGGTTGGGAGCCACATGCAGGCTGGGCCTCAGGGCGAAGTCGCACGAGTCCGGGAGGCGGCTGGTCAGTTGGCGGATTTTATCAATGGCATCACGACAGGCGCGGTAGGCGCGCACGGCATGGTCTTCACCAAGCCGGGGAATGAGTTCGCGCAGGGGCGTATCGATTTCGTATTGGAGCAGCGCGGTGCTGGCGGCGGTGCTGCCCCATCCCACATCGCGCTGATCCAGCACCACGGTGGAGAATCCCGCCTCTGCGAGATGCCACGAAACAAGCGCTCCGGTGATGCCCGCACCAATGACGAGCACGTCACAGCGCACATCCCGGGTGAGTGGGGGGAAGGTGTTGAGCAATCCATTCCGGATGAGCCAGTAGGGATGTCCTGAGCGAAGGTCCATAAGGGTGTTTGGGCTTGGTGTTCGTGGAAGTGAAAGCGGGGGCCAGGTCGGCAGCTCAAAGTCCGAACATTTTGAGGCCGGCGTCGAGCAACCCCTCGATCCCCCGGCCGGTCATCCCGCGGCTGCCGCGGCCATGGTCGGCTTCTTCGTAGAAGTAGAACCCGGTTTGGCCCGAGTAACGGTCGTTGAACAGCGCCTCGGCCCCGGTCAGATACGAGAGGAAGGTCTCGCATCGGGTGGTGGCGTAGTCGGCGTGGGCGCTGAAACCCAGAGACAGCCCCTGGTTGATCATCCGGGATTTGTCGCAGCGCTCGATTTTGATGCCCCGGCAGCCCTTGACCAGAAGCCGGCAGGGACCATGGAAGGCGAGATAACGAAGCTGAAGGGTCAGCCACGCGTGCAGGCTGAACAGCCGCCAGTGACGGGTGATTCGCACCGCATGATTCCGCGGCAGCAATACCCCTGCGATGCACCGCGACTTGCAGACAACAGGGGTGTCAGCGGTCACCTCGATGAGCGCCACCTCGTAGAGCGGATCTTTGGTTGCGGAAACGACAACCATCTGAGGCTCGTCCGGCTGGACCGAGACCAGATTGTAGAGGCCGGAAGCCAGGCTGGTCAGGGGCATCCGTGCATCGAGAAGAATGCGGGAACGCTTTCGGGT
>Ga0163146_10001618_pt1 | contig 31969 bp, 29 predicted proteins | sample OliLakLV19MP7G1_FD_148648 | JGI IMG/M metagenome (GOLD analysis project Ga0163146, IMG submission 148648) | Freshwater microbial mat bacterial communities from Lake Vanda, McMurdo Dry Valleys, Antarctica - Oligotrophic Lake LV.19.MP7.G1 | ecosystem: Environmental > Aquatic > Freshwater > Lake >...
CGACAGAGGCCATCGCGTCGCTTGGGGATGGAGATTCCAAGTCCAGACAAGAAGCCACCGTTCTTTCGGAGCTGTGCTCACCAAGAGGAACTACGTCCGTTACCGCTCAGTGCCGGCAGCAAGGCTTGTCGAGGTGTTAGCCACCGGACCCACGCCATCGAGCCGCCTGAGTTCATCCAGGGCTTCCTTGATGACGAGCACCTCGACGTATTCCTGAATTGGCGCTCCGTCGAACTGCTGGACATATTCATCAACGAGGTCACCGACGAAGGTCCGACCGTGACGACCGTGGTAGCGGTTCATCACAGCAGCCACTATTGATGCATCGTTCGCGTGGAGAGTGGCGGTCATGCACCAAAGGGTACCTAGGGATTCGATTCGCTTACGTAGGCGGGAACACCGCTGGGCAGTCCTTCCGCTGGCTCCCAGGCGTGCAGCCGTCGCAGAAGGCTGCGCTTCTTGTCCTGGTGGCCGCTCATACGCGTCAGAATCGAATCGAGCGTCTCGATGGCTCCGCTGATGTACGGACCTTTGTTGAGCATCACGCACTCAGCCCGCTGCGACATCGCTGCGTCGCTGACCTCTGCGCGTGACGGGCGCCCGGTCCGAGCCAGCGTGTCGAGCACCTGGGTTGCCCAGATGACGGGGACATGCGCGGCTTCACACGCCCACATGATTTCCTCTTGCACTTCGGAGAGGCGCTCGAAGCCAACTTCCACTGCGAGATCACCACGCGCGATCATCACGCCAACCAAAGGACTCCGCATCGCTGTCAACAAAAGCTCGGGCAGGCTCTCGAACGCAGCAACAGTTTCGATCTTCAACACAATTCCTACGTCGGTCGCATTGAGGCGTCGCAGTTCTTGTTGGAGTCTGTCGACGTCCATGGGGCGACGCACGAAGGACAGGTTGACCATGTCAGCCATGCCCGCAACAAACTCCAGATCCTCCACGTCTTTCCCGGTTAAGGCGCCGAGCTGGAGGTCGGTGTCCGGAAGGTTGATTCCTTTGCCCGCTTTCAGCCTCGCCCCGCCTGGGCGAATGTTTGTGACAGACAGGACGATTTGCTCACCCGTGACGGACTCGATGATCCCGCCGATCTTGCCATCGTCGAGCCATACACGTTCGCCCGGTCGAGCGTGTTCAAACGCCTCCTCCAGCGTGCACCCGATGTAGTGATCGACACCGGGTCCAGTCGGGATGGCGGGCTCGAGCGACCGCGTCAAAACAATTCGGTCCCCGTGTTGCACTCGATGTGCCAGCTCGACCTCTGCGAGCTGGCCGACGGTAGTGACGTCTTGCTCACTCTCCCCACAGCTCAGCTCAAGGCCAGTCGTCACATACGTCGATTTCTCCACCGTTGCAGTGCACGCTGATTCTCCGATGTCGACCACCGTCCAGCTGCGACGAGCACCCCGGCTGTCACGCAGCTCAATTCGCTCCCCTAGGCACCGACGACGCACCCACGATTCATCGTCGACGGGAACCTCAACGATGGCCCTGCCATCGCCAACATGGGGCAGCGCCGCGACGTGCGCTGCTGCCGACAAGCGCACCAGCCCCGGCAAGACGACACGGCCTTGCGGGTCGCGAAGGGGTCTCACCTTGACGACGCGGGGCCCCGCCAGCAACGGCCCAGTGCGCAACTTCGGTCCGCCTAAGTCCATTGCGATCTTGCAGGAGCGGCCATCCGAACTGGTGATGGATCGAGCAAAAGTAATCATGTGCTGCCAGGCAACGCTCGTGTCATGCGCGCAGTTGACTCGTGCGACGTCCATGCCGCGATCAATCCATTCAGTGATCAAGAGCGCGGCGTCGGCTGCTTCGCTCGGAATCGTCACCATGATCCGCGTGGAACGCTGCACCGGCGCACTTCCCAGAAGCATGTCCGCGTTTCGAGCAAGCAGGCTGTGCCCTTCGTCGAAGCCGATTGTTGCCATTGCCGTCACAGGAGGAAGTCCCGTGAGTTCCGCCAGTACGGCAAGAACCCCTTCGACCGTCGCCATCACCGACGACTCTGCACGACCCAGCGACGACAGTCCCAACGATGTCAATCGACCCTGCAGCTCGCGAATGTCATGACTCCGCATCTCCCTGTAGTGGATCAGGTTCGTCGCGGACCGTCGATGCTTCGAATGAACCGTCGCAATCTCGGCGGCGTGCGCGAGTTCGGCGACCAACATGCAGTCGCGCAGCGCAGCGATCTCGACAGCGACACTTTGAAGCTCACCTACATCGAACACCGCGTGGATCGTACGGGCGCATCATGAACCTGGCATGAACAGCGGGACACGCCTGAAGAGAGATCCACCAGATCTGCGGTTCGTCGCTGATGCGTCGTACCAACTGCGCGCTCCGCTCATTACGCTGCGCTTGCGCCTGAAGAATCCTCAGTCCCGCCTCTCCGGCGCAGAAGCAGCAGAACTGAACATTGCGATTGACGAGACCGAGCGACTAGCGACTGTGGTGAGCGATCTGTTGCAACTCGGGCGCGCCGACCAGAACCTGCCGGCACTCCCCGACGACTCGTGATGAAACAGCGACTACCTCCGGCGCGCGGTCAGATGGTGATCCTCGCTGCCACCGTCACCGGGCTCGCCCTCGGTGGTATCGCGAAACTCGCCGACCGCAACCAGCTGTCCAATGCGTTCTGGAGCGGAACGACGTTGATCGGGGTCGCGCTCGCAGCGTGGTGGGTGTTCGACGCGGCTCGCCGCGGTCGGCTCGGAGTTGACGTCATCGCACTAGCGGCACTCATTGGTACGTTTCTCACGAGCGAGCGGCTTGCTGGGGCGTTGATCGCCGTGATGCTGGCTACGGGTCGCAGCCTTGAATCCTGGACCGACGGACGTGCCAAGCGCGAACTCCACGCGCTATTGAACCGCGCTCCGAAGATCGCTCACCGATATGTGGACGACGAGCTCACGGACCCGCCCCTGGATCAAATCGCCGTCGGGGACCGCCTGCTCGTCCGGCCGGGTGAAGTGGTGCCCGTCGACGGAGCCGTGGTCGGTGGTGATGCAACGCTGGACGAGTCCGCCCTGACTGGCGAGCCGCTGCCGGTGTCGCGACGAGCTGGCGATATCGCCCGCGCTGGCGCCGTCAACGCTGGCGGGCAGTTCGACCTCGTCGCCACCACTACTGCAGCCGAGTCGACCTACGCCGGAATTGTTCGCCTCGTCGAATCCGCTACCGCGGCGAGTTCACCGTTCGTACGGATGGCGGATCGTTCCGCGCTGGTGTTCCTCGCGGTCACGGCTGTCGTTGCCGGTGCCGCTGGCGTCGTTTCCGGCGATGCCGGCAGAGCCGTTGCCGTACTGGTCGTAGCCACACCCTGCCCACTCATCCTCGCAGCGCCCGTGGCCATCGTCGCGGGCCTCGCGCGTTCGGCGAAGCGAGGGGTGGTGGTCAAAGGGGGTGCGGCGCTGGAGGCGCTGGCCGACGCCGACATTTTGCTGCTCGACAAAACCGGCACAATTACAAAGGGGCACCCTGTGTTGACCGAGATAGTGACGGCCGACGGAGTCGACGCTACAGAGGTGCTCGGCCTCGCAGCGTCGCTCGATCAGGTGTCGCCTCACGTGCTGGCCGCCGCGATCGTCCGAGCGGCCAGGGAGCGAAAAATTGGTCTGGCGATGCCCACAGCAACCGACGAGATCCCCGGCGCGGGGCTGCGTGGCCGCGTCGGACACCAAGACGTTCGAGTCGGTAAGGCCAGCTGGATCGGGGCTGACACGACATGCGCATGGGTCATCGACGCAACGCATCGCACCGAGTTGACAGGATCGTTGAGCGTGTGGGTCGCCGTCGATCAAGTGCCAGTAGCGGCGCTGATCCTCGCCGACCCGATCCGACCCGATGCCGCACGAACGATACGGCGCCTCCGCAGGAGCGGGATCCGGCGGGTCGTGATGGTAACCGGAGACCGACTCGCCGTCGCCCGGTCGGTCGCTGCGATGGTCGGCCTCGATGCTGTCGAAGCGGAGCAGACGCCGGTAGGCAAGGTCGAGGTGATCCGCCGGGAAACCTTGGCTGGGCCGACGATCATGGTCGGCGACGGCGTCAACGACGCTCCGGCGCTCGCCATCGCAACTGTCGGAGTCGCTGTCGGCGCGCGCGGAAGCACGGCCTCATCGGAAGCGGCCGATGTGGTCTTGACCGTGGATCGTCTCGACCGCCTCGGCGAGGCGCGCCTCATCGCGCGCCGCTCGCGATCGATCGCCACCCAAAGCGTGCTTGCTGGCATGGCGATGTCTCTCGGGGCGATGGGTTTCGCTGCTGCCGGACTGCTGGCGGCGACCTGGGGGGCACTGCTCCAGGAGGTCATCGACGTGGCCGTCATCCTGAACGCGCTGCGCGCATTGCGGCCAGGCCCGGAGGAGATCCACCTCGGTTATGACGAGACGATCGTGGCACACCAGTACATCGCAGAGCATCTCGACCTGCTGCCGAACGTGACCTTGCTCCGCGATGCCGCTGATGCGCTCGGCGACGGGGATCCGCGTGCGCTCGATGTCGTGCGCGCTGCTCACCGGCTGCTGGTGGATCAGATCTTGCCGCACGAAAAGGACGAGGACCTCCACCTATACCCGATCATCGAATCGGTCCTCGGCGGCATCGATGCAACTGCGACGATGAGTCGCGCCCACGTCGAGATCAGCAAGCTGACCGGCCGACTTGGCGACGTGATTCACCAACTTGCTGGTGGTCCGCTGCAACGCGCCGACGTGCGCGAGATGCAGCGACTGCTCTACGGGCTGTACGCGATCCTCGACCTGCACTTCGCACAGGAGGACGAGAACTATCTTTCGCTGGCGGACCCCCCGACCGGCTGAGCAGCTGGAAGTGAGCCGCAACGACCTCGCGCACGGCACGTGATCCACGGCGTCGATCCTGCGAACGTCAGCTGGGGAACTGCGACGTGTCTTCACTCGTTGTCCTTGTAACTCGGCGCACCGGCGGATATGGTCAAAGGACCACGACAAGAGCCCTCACGTGTTGAGCCGGTGTAATAGCCAGCTCAGGGGCGATGCTCCGGAACCTTGGTAGCGCTAGTTCGCTCGGATCTAGGAGAACGCGTTGCATGATCTTCACTCGGCCGTGTCGAACGACGCTGCCACGAGACCGTCACGCGGCTTTCTGATGGAAACCATTCGAGCGGTTGTCACAGTCGACCTACCGAAGGGAACGTTCAGATGAATAGCAAAAGTGATGGAAGTTGGCTGTCAACATTGAGGAAGCCGTTCGGATTGCTCGGGATTTTCCTGATCGTTGTCGGGATCGGCTACTTCGTGGGAGCTGGTGTCGCCTACAGCAAGGTGCAGGGCGGCTACGACGCGCTACAAGCCTTTAGCGAAGTGCAAAACGTCCAGCTGAACTACAACGAGGATGGCCAACTTGTCGACCGCGGCGAAGTCGCTGGCGGCGAGGCGATCAGGTCGCTGCTGGAAGACGACTGGGGTTTCCCGGTCGTTGAGTCCGACCTGGATCCCAACGATCCGCTCGTCAACAGTGCCACCGAATACATGTACCAGATGGCAACGATTGCGTATCACACGTTGCACGGCACCCAGACAGTGGTGCTGAGCGAAGCTGCGCTGACCGGTGACGACGGCCTAGCCACCGAGTACGACTGCAACGGCGAGATGGTCGCAGTGCCGGATCCGTTCCCGGCTGAGGGTGTGACCTGCGACTTCGAGGTCGACGGTCGCTACTGGACTGGGTTCGACCGTTCGGTTCCGGTTGAGGCTGCGGCTCGCGACAAGGCGTGGAGCGGTACTGCTCACGCGCTGGTAGCCGAGCTAGGTGTGGGTGCGGCGACGCACAGCACGCTGCAGTTGGCTCTCGGTGTAGCAGCGTTGCTCGCCGGCTTGGGTGTGGTCTGCATGGCGATGGGCGTTGCTTTCATCTGGGAAACAATGCGCCGCAACAAGGTCGTGGTTCCGGAAGCGACCGCTTAGGCACGCTTCACGAACGGTCACGATCGAGGCGACTCGATGAACAAACGACAACCCGGTGGGTCCTTCTACGGAGGGACCCATCGGGCGTTTTTGCAACTTGCAGTGGCTGATCTTGCACTCGGCTCACCGTCGAGCACGGCTGGACTCGAGTCGTGGCTGACTACAGCGATGATGCAACTACTGGTACAGAGCCCAGACTCACTGCGTTAGATGACGGCCGCGTCGCCAACCAACAGCCAGTCATCACGAGAACAAACCCCACGAGTGTTGCGGACGTTACCGACTCGTCGAGCAGCACTGCGCCGAGAGCGACCGCCACCACCGGATTGGCGAACGTGATCAGCGGCGCACGTGCCGGGCCGATCTCGTCCAGCAACTTGAAGAAGACAACAAACGCGAGTCCTGTGCACACCAGTGCGAGTGCGATCACGGCGAGCACCGACTGAAGCGTCGGATGGTTGGACGCCGCCGAAACGCCAGCTATCGGCGCGTAGAGCAAAGCGACAGCACCAAGCGAAACCCCGATGACACCAAACGACGGCACGCCAGCAAGTTTGCGCTCGATGATGAACGGTGCAGTCCCGTAGCAGACGCACACGATCAGCACCATCGCGATGCTCCACAATGGCGGTGCCGAGTCGCCGCGCAAGTCGTTGCCGACGAGGAACGCGACACCGGCGAACCCGACGAAGATGCCCAGCACACGCACCCTGCGCAAGGCTGACTGATCGCCGAGGGAAAACGCAGCGATGGCGCCCACGATCGGCACAGTTGCAATGATGAGTCCGGCAAGTCCCGACGCCAGGTGCTGCTCGGCGATGGCCAACAAGATCCACGGGATGGCCATCTCGATGATGGCGAACGCCAAGACCGGGCGCCAGCGGCGCAGCGCAGGGACGATCGCGTTATTCCGATGCGCGAGAACCAGCAACACCGTTGCCGCAATCGAGGTGCGGCCGAATACCACCATCGCCGGCTCGAGTTGGCGCACTGCCACACGAATCAGCAGATATGGGATTCCCCAAATGAACGACATCGCGACGAACAACACCCACCCGCGCTTTGTCATTCGGTGATGCTCACAGCTTCAACGACGCGGAAGCAATCGCAATCCGGAATCGCAACCATTAGCAACCAGTCACATAGCGTCGCTGGCGCTGCGCGCTGCTTGCTCAAGGCGGTCGCGGTAGTCCTTCCACCATGACGCATCCCCCGGCGCCATGTTTGCGTTGCCAGCGCGCAAGCCCGCGGCACCATCAACGAGTTCACGAACAATGTCGGCTTGCCCGGCGTGTCGGTTCGTCTCCGCGATCATGTGGACCATCAGCAACTGCAGCGTCACCTCACGGCGATTTTCCGGCCACCAGGGAACTTGTCCGAGCGAGTCGAGTTGCAGCTGATCGATCGTCGCGTCGGAGTGGGCAGTCACGCGTTGGTATATGCCGAGTATGTATTCCCGCGTTTCGTCCGCCGTGGCCCACATGTCGGCGTTCGGCTCGGCATCATCGTCGGTCCATGGCATCGGCTCAGTGAATGGCCGATCGAAGCACTCGCCGAAGTAGCCAGCTTCCACACTCGCCAAGTGCTTGACCAGCCCGAGCAGATTGGTACCGGTCGGTACCAGCGGCCGCCGAGTGTCGTACTCGCTGAGGCCGTCGAGCTTCCACACGATGGCCTCACGGGCGACGCGAAGGTAGTGACGAAGTACATCTTTCGGATCATTATCAGCCATTGCGGAAGGCAGCGTACTTTGCGACGATTCAGGCGTGCGAACACTGAAGACCGACTACCTCGTCATCGGCGCTGGCGCGATGGGCATGGCCTTCACGGACGCGCTCATTGACCATGCGGACGTACACGTCACGCTCGTCGACCGTCGCCATGCGGCCGGCGGGCACTGGCAGGATGCGTATCCCTTCGTGCAGTTACATCAAGCGTCGCTGTTCTACGGCGTCGCATCGACCGTGCTGGGCAACGGGACGTTGCAGCGGAACGGCCCTGAGGCGGGGCTTCAGGAACGGGCCCGTCAGTCGGCAATTCAGGCCTACTACGACGACATCCTGCATCGGCGCTTTCTCGCCACTGGCCGCGTCAGCTTTCTCGGAGGCAGCAAGTATCACTCCGAAGGCTCGTCGCATCTCGTGACGTCGCGGGTGTCGGGTGAGACAGTGAAGGTCGAGGTGCGACGCCGCGTCGTCGACGCCACGTACCTCGCGCCGACGATTCCCGCGACGACCCCGCCACCTTTCGGTGTAGCCGACGATGTCCGAGTCGTTGCCATCAACGAACTCGCGAGGTTGGACGTCACGCCGAACCGCTTTGTGATCGTCGGTTCCGGCAAGACCGCGACCGACGCGGTTGTGTGGTTGTTGACGAACGGCGTCGCGCCGGATCGCATCGTCTGGGTGCGCCCGCGCGACCCCTGGATGCTCAATCGTGCCGTCGTCCAACCCGATCCGGTCGTGGCGCTTGGGCTTGCCGCAGACACCATGACGGCGGCCGCCAACGCTGCGTCGCCGGATGACATGTTCCTGCGCCTCGAAGCTGCCGGCGTGATGTTCCGATTCGACACCGACGTTGTTCCGACGATGGCCAAGACCCCCACTCTCGCTGCGTGGGAACTCGAACTGCTCCGCACCGTCGAGAACGTCATTCGCCTGGGGCACATCAAGCAAGTGACGCGCAGCGAGATCGTCCTCAACGAAGGTTCGGTGTCCCTGGAACCGAATTCTTTGATCGTGCACTGCGCCGCCTCCGGTCTGCAGTACCCGCCGCCAGTTGACCTGTGGAGTGCGGACAAGATCCGACTGCAGACTATTCGGGCCGGCTTCCCGTGCTTCAACGCAGCTCTTGCTGGCTATGTGGAGGCCACCCGCGCCGACGACCGAGAGCGCAACCGCTTGTGCCCGCCCAACACCCTTTCAAACAACACTTCCGATTGGGCGCTGATGCAAGTTCGCGGAACTGCCGCGACGCGTACGTTCGGAGCGGAGCCCGACATCGCCACATGGGCCAACGGCTGCGCGTTGAACCCCGCACGCATCGAACCGTCGCAACGCGAGGACCCTAGGGTGCATGCCGCCGCCGCACGTCTGGCCGACGTTGCCGAACAAGGGCTCGTGCGACTGGCCGAACTCGCCACAGAGCCTGCCCGCTAGATCCAGATTGGTGCGACTGTGCGCCGCATCAAAGTCTCCGCGGTCCGATTATGGGTTGGTGCGTCGCGGCACCGACCCCATCGGGAGTCGACGGGCACCACAACGCGATGACCGGCACCACTACACGATTTGTGATCGTTTGGTCGACGGCTTGCCGCGACCAAGCGCGACACGTCAGGCGCGCGCGACGGAGGCAGTTCCAACGCGGACGCTGGGTCGCTCGCTGCACGGTGAGAGCCCTCGATACCTGACCGTGTGGCGATCTCGAGAAAGTGGGCGTCGGTCAAGTCGACATGGACGACCAGTTCTTGGACGAGCGGCACCGATCGCCGCCGCGTAAGCCAGACAACTGTGGCTGGCCTACCAGCTCATTTCGCCGTTGAACTCTGGTTCGACCTCGGCAGTCGCACCGAGTCCAAGATAGGTCGGCCGCGTGCCGATTTCGACAACTTCGTTGGGCACGGCCGTGACCGCGGCGCGTGGAGATACGTCGGGGATCGCCTGGACTGCCGCATGGTCGTTACAATGTGCCTCATCAAATCCCGTGCCCGAATTGTTGTAGGTGTGTTGTCGGTCGTCCTCGTCGCCTGTGGCGGCGATGCGGAGAAGGCGTCGCCGTCGCTGGATACGGCGTCGTCCGCTGCGAACACTGAGCGGTCATCCGCAGAGCAGGTGTTGCCGACGGGCGACCGGATCTCGGTGCTCGGCTGGAGCGCCTGGCCGTACGGCGACCTCGCTGACGGGGTCGCTTCGATCGGGGTCGACGCACAGCGGCCGCCATCGGCGCTCTGGGTCCAGGTCTGCGCCGACCCTGCGGCAGACGAGGTGCTTGGCGGTGTGCTCGCGTTCACCTTCGGCGACGCGGAAGGCAAACCGCTCGAGTCTCCATGGAGTCAGGTCATCGACCCGTTGGTCTCACCCGTCCTGTTCACCTGGCCGGCCGCCGGCACGTGCGATGAGGGTTGGGTGCAACCGAGCTTGCCAGTGGGAGTGACGCCGCTGACTGCCGTCTGGTCGATCGACTACGACGACACTCTCCCCGACCTTCACTGGCCACTAGCCGAACCGTACGGAGCAAGCGAACACCCCGTCGACGCGGGCCCGAACGGACTCGTGCTCGATCTTGGCGAATCGCATGCGGTGGGCGGTGGCGCGTCGTGGACAGTCTTCGGTGTGCGACGGATCGCGGCGGCCGCGCCCGGCGATGTCGTGCCCGCCGATGCAGCGTTCGGGGCCGGCGGCAGCTTCGAGCAACCACCACCCGGGACCGACTGGGCAGTGGTCGACGCCGAGCATTGCTTCAGCGATTCGCCGGGAACGTTCACCGAAGGCTTGACGCTTGCCCTCAACGGATGGCAAACCGGAGTGACATTGGCGACGCAGGTCAACATCGATGCCAAGCATCTAGCTGATGACATCACCGGCGAGGCGTGCCAGCGCATGGAATGGGTGGGCATCGTGCCGACAGCGATGACGGTGACCGCGGTGACATCAACGTCGATCGATGGCCCGTGGTGGGTCGTCGATGCGAGCGTGCAGACCTAAGCGGCTGTGCCCGAGGTGGGACTCGAACCCACACCCTCTTGCAAGGAGGGGGGTTTAAGCCTTAACTCCCACGTCCGGGACGCCCGGCTGAGTCCGCCCGGCCGGGTCACGTCTGCCGCTGTTGTCCGTCCTGTCCGTCTAGTCCGCCGAAGTCCGCCACGTGCGGCCGAGTCCCGTGCAGGAACCGTGCAGGAACTCGCGTTTCGTTGTCCCACCACGTGTCCTACCACCGATACCAAGCCGACATCTACTGCCCGCCCTGCCTCATCGAAGCCATGATCACGGGTTGGTCTCGAAACCTGCGAGCCCGCGATGCCATGAGTCGATGAACGGCGATACTGGGACCCGATCGCGGGCGGCCAGGACCTGAATCGACGCAACGAATCGCTCTACATCAACGCCGATTGAGTAGCGACGAGCACTGTCCGCGGCGAGGGTGTGGTACACGAATCGAGCGGCAGCGGAGGTCCGAGTGTCGTCCAGCCCGTCAAGATGGTTGAGCAGGAGGCTTGTTAGGCCGACCGAACTGGGCAGCCCTGCATCGATCGAGGCGCCGGCGCCTAGGAGAACGACCACGTCTGACACGGCCGAAGCGTACGTCGTTCGATGACCTGCCTCACATACGGTTCAGTGACGCGCGATCTAGCGTCTGGTCGAGTGTTGTCGGCACCTCCGCATTGGGAACCCCAGCGTTGCTACTTCTCGACGGCGACGACCGTGTCGTAAAGGCCGTAGTGGCGTAAGCCTTGATGTGATTCGACGCCGGTATACGAGAGCGAGGCGTCCTCGTATCGACGGAAGGCGAATACGGCCTGATTCATATGCGTAGCGTTGAACACACCGAGCGAGACGAGCAGGTTGAAGTCTGCAACAGAGAGTCCAGTCACGGCCTTGAACAAATCCGGTTCCAGTTTGGTGATGACATCCTGAAGTGTGTTCTCGCGGAAGTCCGTCAAATACATGAACGCCGGGATGCGGGTGGCGAACTTGATGAGCTTCTCCTGGATTTGCTTTCGCTTCGACTTGTACTCCTTCTCCTCCGCGGTGATTTCCCTCTTCTCTGTCGGCGTGAGGCTGTCGCCCTGCTCTCGCTTGGTGTCCTTGACCGCTTCGCTCTTGTTAACGATTGTCTCGAAGACTCCGTTGCCGAGAGCGCGGAAGCCCTCAATGTTCATCAAAGCATCCATCGCTGCCGGGTTCGCCATGATCTTGCGGAGCGTGTCGTTGTCCACGTTGACGAGGATCGCCGACTCCCACTTTCGTGCCAGCAGCGTCGCTGACGTGCCGGACATCGCGATATCGAGGATGGCGCCCGCATCAACCTGGGTCATGTTTGAGCCGTCGTAGGCGAGTACCGGGAGGAACTTCACGAGTTCCTCGATGGCATGTTCAGGGTTTGGCGTCTCGGGCGACAAGCCTTGCCCATACTCGGCGATCTGTCGTAGCGCACGGGTCGGGGCGAAGTCGAACACGAAGCATGCCGGCTTGAGCACAACTTCCTCGTTCGGATCGTCCCCGTTCGGGTTCTTGATCGACCACGGGGACTGAACCCGGAAAGCCGCCTGGAAATACGTCTCCGGCGAGTTCAGGTTGCGGAGCATCAAAATGGACGACCACTGCGCGACGGTCACGCCCGTGGTGAGCTTGCCGCATGAGAGTGTGATCGTCTTGGTGTCATGACCGCTTCCGATCGCATGCCGGACAGGAGGCAACGCGGCGAGACCGATGCCGGCACCAGCCCCGGCAACCGTGAGCACGTCAAAGTCGTGCCAGTAGACATTGTGCTTCTCGGCGAGCAGGTTGGCCATCGCGTGACAAGCGGCGACACTCGGCAGAAACCAGAGCGAGTGCTGGAGATACGGGAGAAGACGCACGTCTGAGTACGGAAACGGCGGTCGAGTACCCATCTTCATTGCGTCGACCTGGGCGGGCAGGTGCCCGCCGCGAATTATCTCAAGCCACTTCTGTACGTCGGCCTTGTGTTTGAACTCCGCACTGCCGCCCTTACCGGCGGCTTCGAAGAAAGCGTTGAGATCGAACTCGTCAAACTCACCTTGATTCGCCACGGCGATGAGTTCGTCGGGCATCTGATACGTCATTAGCCGCATCTCAGGTAGCGCAAGGTACGGATTCCACTCGCTCGGGAGCTCAACAGCGAACTGCTGCTTTGCCCGCTGTTCATCCGTGTATGTCCAATTGAAGATCTGCTCTTCAATGAACTCGCCGGTTGCTAGTGCTTTGAACGGTGTGCCCGATAGATACAGGTAGGCGCTGGTCGTGATCGGCAGGAAGTCCTTTTCTTCACCGCTCAGTTCGTCGAGACCCTCTCCGAACATCTCCAGGCTTGAATCATACTCGTAAGCGAGTTCCTGCTTGAAGACGTCGGCGTCCTCGCCTTCGAACAGTTCCTTGGCGCTTTCACGCCATGCGCCGAAGTGGTACTCGTCGAAGATCACAAGATCCCAATTGGTCTCGTGCAGCCATTCATTCTTGGCTTTGATCTTGCCGTCCTTCTTGCCAAGCAGATCCTGGAACGAGCCAAAATAAACCAATGGGCGCTTCTTGTCCGCTTTAGAAGGGTCTCCGCTGTTGGCTTTCGAGAGGTACTGCCAACCGTCGAAGTCGATGTGCGATTCGAGGTCGGTCTGCCAGGCGTCCTCCACGGCGGGCTTGAACGTCACGACGAGCACTCTTCGAGCACCGAGACGTTTGGCTAGCTGGTACGAGGTGAACGTCTTACCAAATCTCATCTTGGCGTTCCACAAGAATCGGGGCGCCGACTTTTTGTTCTCGCGCCAGATCGATTCGTAGTAGTCAGCCGTCCTCGCCACCGCTTCGGCTTGTTCGTCTCGCATCGTGAATGTTTCGTGGTGCGTCCCGGTGAAGACCTTTCCGGTGCGGAGTTCGTTGATCGCCGTCTGCACGTCAGCAACGGTGCAGCGCATCCATTCGAGTTCGACGTTGGCGAAGCCTTTGGCGACTAGTCGAGCACGGACGTCGTGATCTCGGAACAGGGAGCCGTCGTCTCGCTCGGCTGAACCGTCGAACTCTATCCTGTAGTTCTTGATTGCTGGGGTCTTGAGTTGCTGCGCGACGCGCGCGTTAACGGCCTGAGTCGTTTGGCCAACCTTCAACAGCCCGGCATGGGCGGCGTCATCGATCGAGTAGGCGTAGATCCGCAGCCGGGCCGCGAGTCGGTCGGGAAGCAGCTCCTCGATCGCGCGGCTACTCGTCATCCGCCATCTCCATCGGACGGACGAGGCTCTCGATGAACGCAACCTCGTCGTCGGTGATTCCATATTTCTCGTAGAGCACCGCATCAGTCCAGTCGCGATCCCACGGTTGCGTTGGTACGAAGGTGTATACCTTGCGCGTTGTGTCTTGCGATGGCTTGTGAAGAAGGATCAGGAAACGAGCCAGCCGACACGAGAGGTAGGACAAGACACTTTCCGCGGCCGTTCTCGAGTCGAACGGTCCGATGTGCATATAGGTCCACGACGAGATGCTTCCAGGCTCTCCGATAAATGGAGTGCTGATGATTTTGTGAGGGTATGTGTCTTTGTTGCCTGTGCCCGGGGCGGCGCGGCCAATGAATACCTTCCATTTGTCGAAGACCTCTCGTTCCTTGGTGATCTCCGATCTCTTGACATACCCGACCCCGCCGTTCCGGTAGACCTTGAGGTCGGTTCCTGATTTCTTCTCAGCGCCCCTGAAGGTGCTGTCGAGCCCGAACGCGCCGATTGAGCTAACCAAATTCATGAACTTCTTCTCGTCAGGAAGGGCCACGGAGGTGCTGCTACCCGTTTCGACTGCAGCAACCTTCTTGAGGATCGACAGCCCTTGGTTGAAGCGGATAAAGACATCGGCGCCTGTTTCGAGGAGTGGCCGGGTTGCAGTCGAGGGTGGCACATCCTTGTAGTACGTGGTAACCCGACACGCCCCGCGATGGTCGCGATCCCAGAGGAAGTAGCAAACGCCACCCTTGAGGCCGACGCCTGGGAAGACGTCCGAAGCGGTGAGGTAGTCGTCGATTGAACGCACACGGTTGTCGGAGAGCATCGACTCGCGGAACTCGTCCAGGCCCATGCCGCCAGAGAACCACCTTGCTGGGATGATCATGCAAAGAAATCGTGGGGCGAGCGCCTTCGCCTGCTGGACGAACTGCTGGTAGATGGGGCGCGCCTGCACACCGAACCCATCCGTGTTGAGTTGGTACGGCGGGTTACCAATGATCACGTCGAACTGCATGTTGTCTCCGAACAGCTCGGCGACCCGAGCCTTGATGTCGTCGCTGTGGATAAAGGCGTAGGCATGAGTCTCGAGCCCTTCGCCGCGATTCAAATTGCTCTTGCTTGCACCGCAGAATCTGCATTTGTTTGCGACCCACAGGTGCTCCGTCCGCTCGTACCAGATGTTCCCGCCTTCAGTAACGAAAGACTTGGCCACCGAGTGTTTTCCGTTGGCGTACTTTGAGCAGTAGAGACTCCGACGGGCGAGCAGGCTCGTCAGCTCGGTGATGCCGATACCGAAAACCTGCCTGGTCAGAATGTGATCGACCCGTTCCTTCAAATTGGGGATCTCGCTCACCAATCCGTCGACGAGGCGCTTCGTAATCTCACGCAGGAACACACCCGACTTCGTGAATGGGTCAAGAAATTTGACGCCCGAATCGGCCCAGATGCTCGCTCCGTCATTCGCGTCGGCCCATGCAACGGCCACCCTGTCAAGCATCTGGTTGGCGAACTCGGGCGGTGTGAACACTTCATCGTTCGATAGGTTCGCGATGCACGTCAGCACGTCGGGGTTGTGTCCGCGTAGCGACAGAGCGGCTTGGCTCATCGGGCGATCTCCTCGACGCTCATCGACGGATAGCTCTCGGTCGGAGTGAAGATGTCGTGGTGCCCGGCATCGCCGAACAGTGTGTTCTCGCCGAACGACGACATCTGTGTGAGCGTGTCGTATCGGAAATCGCGGCGCTGAAATTTCCCTTTGCCCAGGTAGCCCCACTCTGCAAACGTGATCGGATCGCCGTTGGCGGTAGTCATCGCAAGCGCGTCACCATGCACGATGTTCACTCCTAACACCGATTCCGCAGCGCTACTCCACCAGCCGTTTTCGTCACTTCCGATGGAGTCCATGAACGTCGAGTGCAGAAGTGTGCGACACTCCTCCGTGTTGTCCAAGAGCAGTTCGATGCCGTAGATGCACATGAGTGCGTGCAGCGCGTAGTGACGCCTCTCAAAGTCACTTCTTCCGTGGCGCGAATTGACTGCCGCGAGTTTTCGACGAAGCACAGGCACAAGAAAGTTCCCCGACCCACAGGCTGGTTCCAAAAAACGCGCATCGATACGCTCTGACTCTGCCTTGACTAGGTTGAGCATCGCGTCGACCATCCAGGCCGGCGTGAAGACCTCTCCATGGTCGAAGACGCGCTGACGTGTTCTCACAATGGCCACCGCACTCGTAACCACGCGGAGACCGCAAGTGTCGGCCCCTTTGTAGTCGTTAATGGACTTATGTTCGATGGCAACACGCCTCTATTCTGGTCTACCCGAAGCCAACAGAGCGTGGCCGCAGCGGGAGGAAGGGAGAGTGAGTGACCATAAACAGCCTGCTGCCAGCCCTGCCATACGCGACGGAGGCCGCTTTCGCATTTCGTCGTGCTGTGGAGAGCGTGGTCCGCGGTGACCTAGCGGCTGCAGCGACGGGCCTGGACGGCTTGCGCGACGCGCCGCTGAGGGCACACTTCAACGAAGCCCTGTCGGCTGCGAGCCCGCGAATCGCGTCGTTGGGAACCACTATTCCGGCTGGAGTTGATAGGTCACTCCTCGAGCAGAGCCGGATGCCCGACGCAAGAGGGAAGACACGGGTATTCGCCCGAGATGGATGGCGCTGTCGTTGGTGTTCGACTCCCGTGCTCAGCACCGACGCGATCAAGGCAATGGCGCGCAAATGCTCACCGCACTTCTGGCACGCATCAACGGACGCCGAGCGACATGGATTGGCCCTGTGTTGCGCTGCAAGCCTTGATCACGTCGTGCCCCACGCCGCGGGCGGCACAAACGCTCCGGAAAATTTGGTGACGGCGTGCTGGCCCTGTCAGTTGGGCCGAGGCGAAGTCCCGATCGTGACGCTCGACCTAAGTGATCCCCGCCTTCGGCCAGCGATCGTCGATGATTGGGACGGCTGCAGCAGGTTTCGCTGACGATTCGCATAGCGAACGGCCACGACCACCTGACCTTGCCGTGTCCACGCCACTCACGTTGGCGAGCCGGCATCCACACGAGCTGGATGTCGCTACGCGGGCATTCTGTTCGATATGGTCCGCTCTGCGTGTGGCGGGATGACCACGAGGCCAATACGCGTGGGGGATGTCGTGTGACGAGCAGCGGGGCAGGGGCAGATGCAGTTTGAGAACCCGATCACCATTGAGACGGCGCTCGAGCGAATCGCGTCGGGCGAGTACATCATCCCGGTGATCCAACGAGACTTCGTCTGGAAGCCAGAACAGGTCGAGCGGCTGTTCGACAGCCTGATGCGCGGCTATCCGATCGGGTCGTTCCTCTTCTGGGAAGTAGCGAAGGATGTGCAGTCGGCGTACCCGTTCTTTCGGTTCGCGAGTGCCATCAAGCAGGCTGCCGACAATCACCACATCGCCGCAACCGTGAAATTCGACAAGGCGACTGGCATCCTCGATGGGCAGCAACGGTTGACGGCCTTCCTTGTGGGGCTGAACGGCACCTACACGCCGAAGAAGAAGGGCGCTCTACCGCAAACGCTGTATCTCGATCTGTACAGCTTTGACCCGGATGCTGGTGAGGAGCAACTGGCTTACGGCTTCAAGTTCATGGACGATGCAACTGCTGTAGTCGCGAAGGCCACGCCCGGCGCACACTGGTTTCGGTGTGGAGATATCTTCCTGCTCAACACCTTTGGCGACTTCAGCAAGTACCTGAAGGACAACTCGATCGACGTAGATCAGGACGTTGCAGACCGCCTCGACAAGCTGAAGAAGGCCGTTCGCGAGATTCCGACCGTGAACTTCTACCTTGAACGGCGCGACGACTTGCCTGAGGTTCTGAACGTCTTTGTGCGCCTGAACCGCGGTGGAACCCCACTGTCGTATCCAGATCTGCTCCTGAGCGCGGCGACGGTCGGGTGGAAGACCCCAAATGCTCCGTCCGAGTTCAAGGGATGCGTTGCAGAGATGAACAAGTTCGGCTTCGGCTTCACCCGAGATCGCGTGCTCAAGGCCGGGCTCGTTCTCTCCGGGCTCGACATCAAGTTCAAGGCCGTGAATTTCAAGTCGACCAACGCGCTGGCGATTGAGAAGGACTGGCCAACAATCCGGAGCTCACTTTCGCTTGCGGCCGAGTTGCTACGCGCCTTCGGCCTTAACGAGAAGAGCTTGACGGCACAGAACGTCGTGATCCCGGTGGCGTACTACCTCAAGCACGCTAAGCGCAACGCGAAGTACCTCACCTCGATGCCGTTCTCGAAGGATCGAGAAGCCATTCGACAGTTCGTCGTCCTCAGCCTGGTCAAAGCCGGATTCTGGACCGGTGCCGTCGACCAGATCCTGATCTCGGCGCGGGACGTCATCAAGGCACATGGCGCGAGTGGTTTCCCGTTGAAGGAGCTCATCAAGGAATTGGCGACGCACAGTAAGTCGCTCCGGCTCGACGATCAGGACATAGATGCGTTGCTGGGTACCAAGTACGGCAAGCAAAGCACGTGGTTGCTCTTGTCGTTGATCTATCCGGTGAACTGGACGAATCCGTTCCACGTTGATCACATCGTGCCAAAGTCCCGATTGACCGAGACGAGATTGACGAAGCTCGGGATTAGCCAGCAGGAAATCGCGACTGCGCTCAATCGCAAAGACAAGCTCGCCAACCTTCAACTACTCGATGGGCACATCAACAAGCAGAAGTCAAAGAAGCCCTTGGCGACGTTCCTTGGTGAGATGACCGCGAGTGAGCAGAGTGCATACCCAGTGCGGCACGACATCGTGCACGTCCCGAAGGACGAGACGGAGTTCAATAAGTTCTACGAGGCTCGCGAAGCCGCCATCCGGTCCAAGCTCAAAGTCCTCGTGACCATTCCCTGAGGAGGAGCGTTTGCGAACGGCTTAGCTGGTTGCACTCGTCCGGGTTGTCATCGCGGAGCCACGTTGCCCCGCTAGGCGAATCTCACCCGCCACCTCCGTGCTCACATTTTCTTGATTGAAGTGGCGAACCTCGCGGAAAGCATCAGTAGCACACTCGTGACTTGCAGGTTTGCGGTGAACAGTAGGGTCAGCACCAGCGATGCCAAGTTCACCTGACGCACAACCTCCGGCACCCCATCTGCACAATCTGAATGGCTCGACCTTCGTTGACCAGTTGGAAGGCGTCGCATCACTACTCAGCCCGCTCGGAGCAGTTGCGCGCGTCGCCTATCGGGACTCGAATGCTCACTCGATCGCCACGTCTTCGGCCAGCCGCGTTCTGGTTGTGGCCGGACCGGGCGCTGGCAAAAGTCACCTGTTCATGGATCGGGCGAAACATTGGCTGAACGACGCACCAACTGGCAAGGTGCTCGTCTCCACGTTCGTTCGAAAACTAATCCGGGACCTCCGGTCCGATATCGCCGACTTGCCGGACGCGATCGGCAAACGGGTCGAGGCGTCGACGGTGCATGGTCTCGCGCTGAGCCTTCTCGAGCGGGGGCTGGGGTCGCCCTCGCACCCGCGACGTCCACACATCCGCATCATCAATGGGTTCTGGGCGCCTGTCGTGTGGAGTGACGTGCTTGCCTTCCATCCGACGGGAGGGCTTGACGGCTATGAACAGGTCGCCTTCAGCCATCAGTTCCATTGCGAAGCGCCCGACCCGACCGAGGAGTGGCCCTGGCTTCGGGACCAGTACGAGCGCTTGTGCCAGTTCTACAACGCCGTCGGGTTCGCCGACTCAATCACAATTGCCTCCGAGGCCGTCGCGTTCGACGACAAGTTGGTTGAGCACGAGTACTGGATCGTAGATGAGTACCAAGATCTCAACGCCTCCGAGGACCATCTGATCCGAGCTGTGGCACAGAATGCTTCGGGCGTGCTCCTGGCGGGTGACGACGACCAAGCGCTGTACCAGGAAATGAAACTCTCGCATCCCGAGATCATCGTCGGCTACTACGAGGACACGCAGTTCGCAAAAGGCATGCTGCCGTTCTGCAGCCGATGCGGCCGTCACATCTGCGAGGCGGCGTCGGCCTTCGTAGCGCGACATCGAGCGCCTCGCTCAATCGCCAAGCTGTACCTCCCATTGGTTGTCGATGATGCAGCGGAGTTGGTGCACGTCATCGGCACAGCTGCACCGACCAGCGCGATCGACTACATCCGCAAGTTCATGGAGGATCACGTCACTGAGTACAACGCGTATCTGGCGAAGCGAGCGTCTGGTGACGAAACGGACCCGTTCCTTCTCATCCTCAGCCAGTCGGGCCGGTTCTCGATGGCAAAGAACCAGGACGTCGACGATGAGCTCGAGCGGCTGCTGTCGGAGTACGCAGAGCCCGGACATGTCATGTCGAACGACTACCGCAAGATCAGCGGATACTGCGTCGCCGGCTGGGACGCCATGGACAACTTTGCAATGCGCAAGGTGCTCGAGTTTGAGGACATATCGCCGGGTGACATTCACGCTTTGTTGGTCCAGGCGATCGATGAGGGGCGGACACTCCGTGACGTCGTCGGCGACGCGCATCCTGACCTTGTGCAGCGGGTTTTGGACGTCACGGCGATCGTCGGAAGCTTCGAGCAGGACCCGGACAGAGCGATGGCTGAACTTGACTTGTTGCTCAACCTCGACGACGCGAGCAAGCTCCGAACGGAACTTGATCGAAAACCGATCCGACAAGCCGGGGCTCGCAACGTCGAGGATGAGGAGGCGATCGAGACTGCCGACATCGGCCCACCTGTCGAGGCGATGCCGATTGTGCGTTCGAAGGGGTTGTCGGCGCAACATGTGATCGTCATCGGATGCGACGACCTAAACATGGGTCGCGTCACCGCGCTCGCGTTCTTTGTGGCGATGACCCGCGCGCGTCTGTCGCTACACATCGTGACGTCGCTGAAGTCGGGTGGCCAGCCGCACCCATATCTCGCCGACATCCCAGGAGACTCATGTGACTACTGGGTGTACAAGAAGTCAGGCCGCGTCCTTACTGCCAAGAAGGATTGGGACGCATTGGTTGGTTACCTCAACTGGATGCAGAAGAACGTCATGACGGGTCGCTGAGGTAGGCGGAATCGCTGGGCGCGCCGCTCATAGGACTCTGTGTGGTTTCCACTCCGCGTCGTTTGTGCGGGCGCGCGAAGAAGCGGGACTTACTTTGAACTGCCGCCGCTGGCGCGTCCGCATTGTGAGCAAGACGATGAGTCCTCGAAGGCCGCGGCCAGGCCGCGAGACCTTGTGATGGGGTGGAAGTCACTGGGATGCGGTGTGATGTATCTGACCTGGTCACCGGCCAGATCGAGACAGAACGCCTGGTAGCACAGTTGGTAGAGCATCACCTTGCCAAGGTGAGGGTCGCGAGTTCGAATCTCGTCGTCCGCTCAAACTGTTACGAATAGCAGCCCTGACCAGGGCTGTTGTTTGGCAGCGATTACCCACGGCACGTTTGTGACACGGGGTGCGACCCTCACCCTAAAGGAGCACACGTGTCACGTCAGACGACGAAAAACTGGTCCACACCGACCACCGACGACCTTTTCAAGAGCTTCGCCGCCACTTGGCGCGCACGCGGCTTCGCCACGTCGACGTCGAAGAATTACCTGTCCTATGTCCGTCAGTTCGCTGCCTCGATTGACCGCAATCTGCTTGATGTTGAGCGAACTGACCTGGAGGCCTTCGTTACCCGGGTCATGGATCGCCTTTCAGTTGCGTCGGCTGCGTATGCAGCGCGATCGGTAAAGGCGTTCTACAAGTGGCTTCACGAAGAGGAAGCCGTGGCCGAAAATCCGGCGGCGCGACTTCGCATTCCAGTGGTGCCAGTGCCATCAACAAAAGTCGCCGATGCCGATGAGGTGCAAATCTTGCTTGCGTCGTGCCGAGACGGGAAGCTGTTTGCGAGCTTCAACGACCGCCGAGATGCGGCCTTGATCCATGTGCTCCGATCCGCTGGCTTGCGTATCGGCGAAGCGGCGGCGATGGAACTCCGAGACATCGACCAGGATGCTGGCTCGGTGCTCGTCCCGAAAACCAAGACGCGCAAACCCCGCACCGTGGGACTCGACGCCAAGGCCGGGAATTCGTTGTCGTGGTACTTCCGGCTGATCGATGTCACCGACCAAGGTCTCCTTTGGAGGACCAGTAACGGCCGTCCGCTTACCCAGGATGGTGTCAAGCAGGCGTTTCGTCGGCGAGCAAAGCGGGCCGACGTCAAGCTCACCCCGCACCAACTTCGGCGGCGGTTCGCTGTGGACTGGTGTCGAAAGGGTGGATCGCAGGCCAGTTTGCAGGCTCTCGCCGGATGGAACTCGTCGAGCATGCCAGCGCGTTACTACGCCGGCGAAGCTGGACTATTGGCGCTAGAAGAACAGCGCCGACTCTTTGCGTCGTAGCGCGGTGCTATATGACAGCGTTGGTGCTGCGACTTGGGTAAGACATTGGAGCAGCCCGGGCACATAGCAAACCCCATCACTTAATGGTGGGGGTATCAACCACCAAGTGAACGAAAGGAGCGACGTTGATGGTCGATTCACTTGACCTTCGCGCCAACCCGCGACCGCTACCGGATTGGGCGGCGTACAAGATGCATCTCACCCGTCATCAGATCGACGAGGTACTGCACCACGCTCACATCATCCCGATCGCACATGGTTACACGGACATCTTGTTCGCAACGAAGTATCCCGGCTGGGATCTCAACGGCTTCCTAGGCGTCTTCACCGTCGCAGGAATTCACCTGCACGACATAGGCCACAGCGGGCGTTGCCATTGGCAGGTGAAGTCTTTGCACTTCGACAACGTCGAATCGTTTGCCGTCGAGTGGGACGAGGCCATCGTTGCCGATGACGGTCGCCGGCATGCTTTCGCGGGGTTGTCTTGATGGTGGAGCGCGATCTGTCGTTGTCGTGGGACGATCGGCGGTGGGTCGAGAGCGATACTCCCTGGGCCGCGGGATGCCGTTGGTTGCAGTCCTGGTGGCGTGCGCAAGTACTCAATGCGCTCCCAGGTCCGAAGTCGAGTAGTGGCGGCAAACTGGTGTGCTCGATGTTGCCACTTGACATCGGTCAAGCTGCGAACTTTCTCGGGGCAGACATAGAGGCGGCGGTGGCGGCGCGACTGAGTGAAGGTGGTCACTCCGGGATCATCGCGAAGGATCGGCTCTACAGGAATCTCTTGTCGTCGCAGCCCATGTGTTTCAACCTGTTCGGGCCGTTCGTTAAGCATCCGGATCATCTCATCGAGTGGGTTCGAACGCTGGACGACTCTGCCGTCAAGGTACGGCGAATCAGGTTCGAGTGGGCACCGGAGCGGTGTTCGCACTTTGATGGGGGCTCCGCGTTCGACGCGTTCGTCGAGTACACCGCAAGTACGGGCGGCGAACGGTTCATCGGTGTCGAATGCAAGTACGCCGAGAACCTGGAGCGAAGCACCATCAAGCTGCGCAACGTGTACGGCGACTACACCGCCGGCAGCGCGAATTGGCGCGACGGGGCATCGGCTCGGCTCAGCGCCAAACATCTTCGCCAGTTCTGGTTGAACACACTGCTCGCGCAATCACTCGTCGATCGTGGCGGCGGCACGTATGAGTCTGGTTTAGTGGTGGTGGTCGCCGCGGCGGCGGATCGATCAGCGGACGAAGCGACCGCATCGGTACGAAGCGATCTGATTGAGGCCGACCGGTGGTTGCGCTGGTGTCCCTACGAAAGCGTCCTTGACGCGACTGCGGGACATGACCAGTGGAGGCAGATGTTCGCAAAGCGATACCTGGACTTCGGTCCGGTGAACCACCTGCTTGCCGCCAACGACCCCAGACAGAGTGTGCGGCAGCGATGAGATCAACCGACCCCTACGCGTTGTGCCATCGACTATCACATCGCGAGGCGCAGCGAGCTAAAACACCAGGCCCGTTCGTTTCGCCAGGAGTCGCCACCCGGTTGAAGCGACCTGGAAGGCGGAGAAGTAATCCATTGCAAGTCGAGCCACGTCACCGCCGACAACCACGAGGCCGATTCCGTCCGAGTCGGTGTCGTGAATTGACGTGCCGGTGTGACCGAACTGCTCCCAGAGTAGCGAGTGCGCGGATGCGGACATCGACCGCCAACGCATCATGACTTGCGCGCGAAACTCGGGATCGCTGGATGTGGCTTCCAAGGCCGCAGGAAGCAGCGTGTCGCTTATGTTGATCTTGATCGCGCCGCCGAGGTTGTCGAGCATTGCGGAAACCTGTTGGTGTCGAAGCCTCAGCCGATCGAGTTGTTCCGGTGCCATCGGCGTTGGCTCCGCAACGTTGTCTTTAGACAGGACGTATTCGCCGAAGCGGATGTGCCAGTGGTAGTCCTCTCGCGCTACCGAGAGAGATCGACGCAGCCGTTCGGGGTGCTCAACTGGAGCGAGAATCCAGACCGTCTGGGCCGCACCGACGAGTGCGGCACGGGCCAGCGTTGAGACGGCGGATGGGAAGAGCTGCTTGGCGTCAACGAGCAGGCGAACTGCGTGAAGGTGTTCTCGTGCGGCTCCCAGACCGACCACTGCGAGGCTGCTTGTCCGCGCGTACATCCACTTCGTGTCATCCTCATGCAAGTCGCTCTCGGGTCGAGGGATCACGCCACCTGCAAGGTGATCGCGCCAACGATCTAACACGGGAAAGCTGTTATGCAACGCGGTTAGCAGATCATCCGGTTCGATGCGCCGATAGTAATCACGCGTCTTGCGGGCCGGGAGCGACGAGGATGTTTCGCGTCCGCTACACGACCGCAAGGTTCGGCAAGCCCACGATCCGGATCGCCGCTGACATTCGCACGTTGCCCGTCGTCAGATCGCGCAACTGCTACCCGACTAAAGTGTGCTGCATGGCACTCGTCGACATGCAAGTCTGCACCGCAATCGGAGTGAATCCGTTCTCGTCGCGTGGTAACGCCTTCTGCGCCTTCCTCAACGCCGACCGTACAGCTCGGGCGTTTCGAGGTTCCGCGGAGGAGGGATTGCACCTGATCGGAGCAATGAACGCCTGGGCAATCTTCCAAACTCACGCTTCAAACTGAGCGATTACTTATCACGCTCGATGGGGTGTAGTTCTGAGCTAAGCTCGCCTCGGCAGTTCCACCTGCCTCGCCCATCGGGTCGGTGTCCGCGCCGCCACCCGGCCAAGGGTCGAAGGGTCGCCGACTCGTGGTTCGTTGGACCGTCGCAGACTGACGGCGGCGTGCGCGGAGCGTTGCCGGGACAGGAATAGCGATGACCAAGGATCAAGCCCGTAAGAAGGGTATTCGTAAGGAAGCGGCCGACACCGGCCAGAACTACCAGACGGCGTGGCGAGCCGCGGCCCGGACCAGCAAGGTTGAGGTGGACAACCCATTTGCCGGATTTGAACTTGGTGGATGGCCAGTACGCCTCGATCGTGTTGACCGGCTCGCAGAGGCTCACGATCTCGCGACAGCGGCTGGCGTCGCCGCCGCCCTTGACGAGTTGGGCCGCGATCTGGATGGCGCGGACGGGTGGGACTACACGGAGTGGTCGATCTGCGCGAAGACGCCGACCGCTTACTTCGTTTACGACCACTTCGGTCGACCGCTGTGCGATGGCCCGAACGGCGACACCCTGCGGGCGGCTCTGGACCGTTATGAGGCGCTCGTCGAGCTGCTGCGCAGCGACATGGAGTTCGCCGGCATGCGCGACTGACCGTCACGTCCGCATGAGTTGTCATCGCGAACGGTGCAGTTCGCGCGCCGTTCCAGGCCTCCGCTCATGGGAGAGATTGTCGGCGACTCATTGTGAGGCTCAACCCGAACTGTCCCCGAACTTAGTAATCGGGTCGTCAGTCTGCCTTCTGCCGACCTCTCGCGCGAGACCGTCGGAAAATGTTGGGCCTATATCACTTCGACTGAGAACGGCACCGCGTGCTTGATGAAAATCTCGATGACACAGTCGGCGAGCGCGTCGGGTACCGCAAGTGCGCACATCCGCTCGGCGCGTGTGACAGCCACATACAGCACCCGCTTAGCCTCGGACTCCGCGTCCGTTTCCCACGCGGTGATGACGTCTGCCGTGCGAGTAGACGCTGCACGGTCTCGTGGCAGAACGACCAGAACGGCTCGCTCTTGCGTGCCCTTCGCCTTGTGGACGCTTGAGTGGCGAAGCCCTGTGGCGCCGGCTTGCGCCTTCAGCAGGTCGCGCATCGTCTTGTCGACAGAATTTGGAGGCGTAGGGAACAGCCGCCCCAGAGCAGCGCACGTTCGTCCCTCGGTTGCGGCGACCGCTCCGACACTCGCTCTTGCTGCCAGGACCCAGTCCGAAACGGGGAGGTCGAGGTCGTGACTGCCGACCGTCGTCGCGAGTTGAATTGCGGACCGCCGTAACCAGTCAATGCTCACGCTCGCTAATTCTGCAGCGTGCTCAGTGGATAGACCGACGGCGTCGATCCGGATGGCTTTAAGAAGCAGTCGCTGAAGTCTGTCGAACTCACGTTGCCGCTTTCGAGCATCAATACGGTCGTCGGCTAGTCGGACACACGCGACTCCGAGACGCATGACCTTGCTCTGCCCGGCTGGTACGCCGGCTCCCACCGCATTGGCTGCGCCGCTTGCTCGATGTCCGAGTACCACGGCTTGTGAAGTGTCGATGGCTGCATCCGTGAGGAGAGTGCGGAACCGTTCGCCAATTACCGACGAGGGCCAGCCGGCATACCGAATCAGTACAATTGATTGTTCGTCGCGTGCGTATGGCCCGACTGGCTGGTCCGCGGGACCGTCGCGAAGTGTCGCCGCCAGCAGACAGACGCTCGGCGCGCTGCGCCAGTTTCCATCAAGTTCAAGAGGGTGCATTTCTTCGACGAATGCTTGGAACGCATCAGGATCTGCGTCTCGCCACTTGTAGATCGATTGATGTGGATCACATACGACGACTAGTGGAATTCCGACGTCACGCAGGCGCCTCAGGAGTTCTAGTTCCTCGACGCTGCAATCCTGCGCTTCATCGACGATGATTTCCGCGAATCGTTCGCGCATTAGTTGCGCGATCTCGGGATGCTCCGCGAGAAGTTGCAAGGCGTAGGATCGCGCGTCATCACAGGTCACGTAGCCTTGGCTTCGGAGTTCTTTGTAGCGCTGCAGCGCCCTCTTCTCGAGAGTTGCGAGGGCTTGGCCCTCCGCAGCGGGATCGCCGGGCTTGCGGTCGAAGCGAAGTACGCCATCAGGCGAAATCTCGAAATGGTCCAAGCTGACGGTGCCTTGCACGCCATAGGCCTCGATCTGGACTTCGAGGGCTTCCCAGGACTCGATGATGCGGATGGGCCCGCCGAGGTCGCCGAACGGCCGGACTATGTAAGTCGCGATGAACCGGTCGAAGGTCCCAACGAAGTTCGGGTAATGGGGCAGTCGTGGCTGGCCAATCTCCGCGCAGCGTCGACTTACCTCGTCCGCTGCGCGGTTTGTGAACGAGATGACGGCAACCGCGCGTGGGCTGTTCTCTGCAGCGACGCGTATGAACCGGCCGACGACCGTCCTCGTCTTGCCGGCGCCCGGGCACGCGCGGACGTACAGGTTCGCCGGCGCATCAATGACGTTTTGTTGACGCCGAACAGCCTCCTCCGGTGTCATGCCAAGGAAGCATTTATGGCCGCCTGTAAATATGGCGGGACAGTGAAGGATGCGGCCGATTCGATGACGCCCGCGACATGTTGCGCGAGGTCGCCTTTGGCAATTCGCTTGTCCTGAAAGAGCTTCACCAGCGCGGCAGGACGGCTGAGTTCAGGCGTCAACATCATGTCGTCCCACGCAGGCTGCAACCGCGAGTGTTGCGCAAGGAAGCCATCACGTAGGCAGACCTCGTTACCGGCGCTGAACAGTGAGGCCTCCAGAGTGATGACGTCCGAAACCTCGACGTGGAGCCGCTGCTCTGCGCCGAGTTCTTGTGCGAGCGCGACCAGGCGTGCCGCGCGGTCCCCAGGCGAGGTCGGATCCTTGTCCGTGATGACAACGACCCGCTCGGCGATGCAGATGCCATCGTGCTGCGACAAAAGGAGCCGGATGTACGGCTCGAAGTCAACGCCGTCGATAGCGACGAGCGCAACTCCGCGAAAGCGAGCAAAGTCGTCGTCACTTAGCACGCGCCGAGCGAGTGGTGGCAGTAGGAGAGCTTCGGCGATCCCCTCCACGAGCAGGACTCGAGGGCCAAAGAGCATCGGCGATCGCGTCGCATTGATGTACCGATCGACCTTTCGTCTTTGAATGTCTGGCACGTCAAGGAGCCACGCGGGAACCGCGGCCGAACAGCGCACCGGTGGGTCGATACCAGCGAGGTGTGACGCCTTGATGACGGCAACTTGTGCCGCGGGTACAGCGCAGGCAAGCTGGGCCGAGTGAGTCGTCACGATCACCTGGACTTCACCGGGTACCTCGACGTCATGCCGAGCGGCACCCTTTAAGAAGTCGAGAACAGCTGTCTGCAACTGCGGGTGCAGGTGCGCTTCCGGCTCCTCAACCAAGAACAGCGTGAGGTCGGCGTCCCGCGTCGCCTCAAGTTCGACGACGACTGTGGCAAGAAAGAGTAGATTCGAGTAGCCGAGGCCCGTGTGTGTCAACTCTGTCGGGTCTAGTCCGACCTCGCCGATCTTGACGCGCAGTGCACGCGCCAGTTGGCGCAGACTCGGCTCCACGAATCCAACCTTCGAGATTTGTGGCATAGAACCGCGACTCAAGCCAGACAACTGGGTCGCGATCCCGTCGTTCGCTCGGACGACCAACGGATCGGAACTGAGATCGGCGAACGCTGTAGCGGCCGAGGCCTCGAACTTCTCAATCTCGCCCTCAGCTGCCAGCGCCTTCATGACGAACTCGATCCGGTCGCCACCCCCCGAGGCGAGCGATTGCTGCGCATCTCGCAGCGGCGGAAGGAACACGTGGCGAATCCGCTCGCGCGCAGCGGGTTCGGGATCGACCGAATCGTTCGCACCGACCGTCCAGCTATTGATGCCCCGGCGCTCGTGCCGTCCTGCTATGTCGTGGCGAAGGCGGTACGAGATCTCGCCGGTGCCGACACCGTTGCTCGACGACAGGTACATCGCTTGCTTCTGTATCGAAAGACCCGCAAAAACGGCTCGGATGTCGAACCATGGATCATCAGTGTTGAAGCTGACGTCGGACGCTTCGCAATATCGGGTTCGCCGACCATCGCTCGGTGCGGTGACAAGCCTGATGGCATCAATGATGTTGGACTTGCCGCTGTTGTTCTCGCCGACCAGCACAGTGAGATCCGGCTGGAACCAGAACATCGACTTTCGGCACGAACGGAAGTTGGTCGCTTCTAGCGATCCCAAATGCATCCGTCTAGTACAGCAGCAATCCGTGAGATGCCGGGGGACTCACGTGACGAACAAGCCAATCGTGGATACCTCTGCGACGGGCTGCGCTAGCGCACCAAGTCAGGGCGTAGAGCTGGTCTTTTCCGCTGGGGTGCAGGAACACGGCTGTGGACCCAGGTAGATGGGCTCACGATTTCCGTCCGCGTCCGCATAAAAGCTGCCACCGCACGTCGGACAATCTTTGATAGCGGGATACTTCACACCCGTCAGCCTACCGAAGCGCTACGCGCTTGACGGCGAGATGGCGGTTTGAGCAGCGCTGCATTTGCTGGGTCGGCCTAACGACACCCACGGTTACGACGTAGGCGCGCGCGGTACAATGTCGCTTCACATCAAGAGTGACCCGCGAGGGTCCAGCAACCTGGCCGGACAGCCAAGGTGCTTGCCGAAGTATGGCGATGCGGCCCACTGGGCAACGAAGCGTCCATGTCGGCTCAGCATCGTGGCCGTCCTCTACATGAGGAGAACACAAGATGAAGGATTCAAGGCCGAGCGATCTTGTCGCCGCCACCGCTGAGGAAATTGTTGCCGCAATCGCCGAAGACGTAATTCGTCTGGCCATGTTTCGGCGGCGATTCCTACGCGCACTAGACGACATCGGTTGGCTGACTGTCGTTGGTGGGGACTGGGCGAGCATCGGCGAAGGCGGTCTCGACTTCGCACCGCTGAAGTTCAAGGAGGCAGACGCCATCCTGCGTGACTTGGAGGATCTCGCTCGCTCTCGTCCAGGCCGAGTGCTCTCCAACGTGCCTGGCCGAGCGAGCATGTTTCGATGACGGCTCACGTTGAGAAGGTGAGCCTTGTCAGCGCAGACATTTTCGTAAGTGGCCGCTACATCGGGGGAGTGTGGCTCGGAGCCCTCGTGCACGTGGGGGACGTCTTGGCAAGCGCACTTCCGGGTACGACGGTGTGCGCTATTTGTGATCGAGCAGCAGTGTCGACCGTTGTGACCCGATTCGCGCACCGAGCGGCGTGTTGCTTGCACGAGAGCAGCAAGACGATCGTTGCCATGTCATGAACAACCGCACTCTGTTCACCGGCCTAGCTTTGATCAACTTCTTTCTGAACGAGCGCTACAAGCGACGTTTGGTGGCGGCCAACTTCGTTGTCATGATGGCGTTCTTCATCACTCTTGGCAGTTATGGCGACGCTCGCTCGGACGATTACGCCGACTACAGGACGGGCCATTACATGACGTCAGTGTCGTGGGTGCTACTCGTCGGGTGGGTGTTGCTCATTGTGTTCGGCTTGCGCCATGTATGGCACAAGGACCGTCTCTACTCCCAGAGCAGTCACCAAACACGGGGCCGCTTCAGATCGGCGTTCCGTACGATGAGGCGAGCTTGCGGCAGCGGATGAGCAACAGCGCCGCGCTTCGACAGGAGACGATGTCGACAACCTACGAGTGTGCAGCTGAGATCGATCCACGAATTCGCGATCTCGACATCTGACGACAAGTACATACGACGGTGACGTGAGGTTGAGAACCGACTGGTTTGCTCTATGAACGACGCTTGCTGCGGCCGTTCCTGTAGCGACGTGACCTGGGTGCCGTCACCGTGACTGACCGACCGAGTTGCTATCTCAGAATGGCTATCTCACCGATAGCAATCGCACACATGTCGAAATGCGCGAACCGGAAACGGCCGATAGTTGCTATCGCTGACCGTCCGCAGGCACCAGACGTCAAATGCCCGGCAAAGTCATCGTCGTTCGCTCTTCAAAACCGGTTCCGCCGTCAGTCGTGTTGATTCGGTTCGCGGATGGATTTAGTACCAGGGATTTCATATCGCGATACGTGAAGGTACGTATCGTGACGAGTGATCGTGCGAGCGCTCCTTGATTGGCCGCGGCCCGTCGCCCCAACCGAAACGGACCGAAACGAACGATGCGACGATCGAGTTCAGATTTTCGGTGGCACCATTGCCTCGTATTTCGTCGCCTGACGGGCGCAACGGGTTCTTTAGTACTCGGATGACCCACTGAGCGCTTTTAGTGTCAGTCGCATTTCTGACGACTCGGAATTGGAACCACGTGTTGGGGCGTGCGACACGACGATGTCTTTGATGGCTTGATCAGCTTGGTGAAGGAATCGATACGTATCGTCGCGCCCGACATGTCGTTCAACTTTGGCGCGATACGTATCGCGATATGTGGTGTGGTTGGTCAAGCCGAAAACCCCGTGTGTGATGGATAGCTCGGCGTCCATTGAGTTCGAGGTGGCGGACGAGCATCGGCCACTTGCGGCACGCCCCCTTCATCATGTAGTCCGCCCATCCGTCGCTCCAGATTGGCCGATAGTAAACCCGACGACCCCAAAATAGTTGAATCGCTCGTTTGCTGAGATGCTCGCCATTCAAGACGATGCCGTGGATGTGGGTGCCCAACCGACTCTCCTCGACGATCCACGCCATTTCCGATCGAATACCCGTCGCGCGCCGTAGCCGTCGTAGGAGCTGGGGCCCTGCAGCAGCGCAGTTGAGGATGTCGAGAGGCGCGTCGGTGAGCGTGATCGCGTAGGCGGTGCCTGCGTGTCTCTGCGTCGCCTCGATAAGTGCGGCTCGACGAAGTCTTGCCTGTGCGACGCCACAGCGTCGACACGACAACTTTCGACACGGCGAGGAGCGGGTACATTGACGGACCGGCTTCGGCTCAGAACGGCGTACTGCATGTTTGTCGTTTCGACAGACTTCCACCTTGGAGTGCAGAAAGCAGCAATTGATGTTGGAATCAGCGCGATCC
>Ga0163146_10001623_pt1 | contig 31912 bp, 25 predicted proteins | sample OliLakLV19MP7G1_FD_148648 | JGI IMG/M metagenome (GOLD analysis project Ga0163146, IMG submission 148648) | Freshwater microbial mat bacterial communities from Lake Vanda, McMurdo Dry Valleys, Antarctica - Oligotrophic Lake LV.19.MP7.G1 | ecosystem: Environmental > Aquatic > Freshwater > Lake >...
GTCAACGGCGGCGCGACGTGGATTGGTCTGCGCGTGCAAGGCAACACCGACCCGAACTTCCCGAACATTCTCGATGACACGACGTCGCGCCTCTCGATAGTCGGATCGACGAGCATCGGCACGCCGTTTTGTTTTGGCGACGGAACCGGGACTGCGTGTCCGTGCGCGAACAACGGAATTGCAGCGCACGGTTGCGCGAGCTCGCAATTCGCCTCGGGTGCACGCATCAGCGCGAGCGGGAATGCGGGAGCTTCGGCGGGCACGGACACGCTCGTACTCACCGTGTCGAACATCGGCGGCCCAGGGTTGTTCTTCCAAGCGAGTGGTCAAGTCGCAGGGGGAGCAGGAATCAGCTTCGGCGACGGACTCTTGTGCGCGAGTGGTTCGATCTTGCGCCTCGGCATCGTGTTCCCGAGCGGCACTTCGGCGACTTATCCCGGTGGATTGACGCCGAATCCGATCCACGTCGGAGGAGCCCCGATCGCAGCGGGCGACGTGCGTCACTACCAGTGTTGGTATCGCGATGCGTTCGCGTTCTGCTCGAGTTCGACGTTCAATCTCACGCAGGGGCTGACGATCACTTTCGGGGCGTGATTCGGACGCTGCGAATCAGGCCGACGCTTCGCGCAACAGTCGATCGGCGCGCAACCACTCGGCTTCGCTCCACGCTTGAGCGATCGTGCCGCCCGGGCGGTGAGGCGGGTCGCCGTCGAAGACTTCCGAGATGTGGGCTAGGCCCGCGCTCGTCATGTGTTCGGCGAAGCCGTCGAGCAGTGAGCGCAATTCGGAATGCGGAACTGCGACGGATCGTAACGCAGCTTCGACGTAGAAGCCGACGAGCCACGGCCAGACCGTGCCTTGGTGGTAGGCACGATCGCGCTCTTCGGTGTTGCCGGCGTAGCGCCCACGATAAGCACGATCGCGCGGGCGGAGCGTCCTCAATCCGCGCGGTGTGACGAGTTCGGCGCGAGCGCACGTGACGACGTCCGAGCGTTGCGAGTTCGAGAGCGGACTCCACTCGAGCGCCGCCGCGATCACCATGTTCGGTCGAACCGCGCGATCGGCGACACCGTCTTTCCACACATCGGCGAGGCGCGCTTCTTTCGCGAGCCAGAACCGCGCAAGGAACGTTTCGCCAGCACGGCGTTGCGCTTTTTCCCACGCCAACGAGCCTGACGCGTTGCCGGCCGCGCGCTCGAGATATTCGAGATACGAGAGCAGCATGAACCACAGCGCGTTGATCTCGACAGCGCATCCGTCGCGGGGAGTGACGGGGCCGTCGGGCAAGCGCGCGTCCATCCACGTCGCGTTCAAGCGCGGATCGCCGGCGACGATCAAACCGCCTGAATCACAGCGAATTCCGAGGTCGGTGCCGTCGTGATAGGCCTTGGCGATTTCGCGCAACGCGGGCAAAAAGCGTTCGATGATTTCGCCGGTCGGTGCTCCCGCCAGTTCGTAGAGCCGTACACAACGCGCGAACCACAAACTGGCGTCGACGGAGTTGTACGCACTTGATTCGGCGGACAATCCGAAGATGTTGGGCATCAAGCCGCGGCGCAAGTACTTCAGCGCGCCGGAGAGAGCTTCACCGCAAGCGTCGATGCGATCGCGCGCGAGCAGTAGCCCCGGCAACGACAAGAACGTGTCGCGCCCCCACTCGAGGAACCACGGATAGCCGGCGACGACGCCGAGCCGCGCGTCGTGTGCACGGTACAAGAACGCGTCGGCGCCGAGTGAAATGACGCCGCGCACTCCGTCAGCTCGCGCTTCCGCTTCTGCAATACGTCGCTTCGATTCGCGCTGCCACAACGCTCGCGGATCGGCGATCGGCGTGCCCAAGGTCGAGGCGATGACGACGTCGACACCATCCTCGAGCGGAATCGCGAACGAACCCGGCGAGTACTGGTCCTCGTGCCCGTCGTATCCGCGCGCCAAGTCGGTCGTGTACTCGAGTCCGCGATACCACACGGATTCATCGACGAACTCGCTCGCACCGCTCGTCGTGATCGCGAGCGAAGGCAGTTCGCGATAGGGCTTGGCGACGATGCCGCGCTCGATGCGTTCGATGCGCTTGTCGAGCACGTCGTTCTCGACCGTGGTCGCGTCGGCCTCGCGAAACGGCATGAGCGGCTTGACCGTCAACGTCACGTCGCTCTTCTGACCGGTGACGCGATAACGCACGAGCACCGTGTGCTGTCCGCGCACCATCATCACGTCGCGCTCGATGCGCGCGTTCCCGAACAAGTAGATCCACGACGGAAACGGCGCGAGCTCGAAGCGCTCGACGCACTGGTGACCGAGCGGCGACCACACACCGCGGTAGCGTGCCATCGAGATCGGAATCGCTTTGCCGCCGCCGTCGAGCGTCTCTTCGAATCGCGACAAGAACACGTGGCGCTTGACCGATCCCGCGATGGGCGCGACGAGCAAACCGTGGTAGCGCCGCGTCGGGCACATGAGCACGGTCGATGACGCGTATCCCCCGCGTCCGTCCGTCTCGAGCCACTCGCGCGACATGGATCGCTCGAGTTGGAGGAGTTCTTCGCGTTCGATGGTGAGGAGGGATCGGTTCACGATGTCGGGTCGGCTTTCGGTGCAGCAGTGTAGGGACCGATCCCCGCGATGTGTGCCGAACGGCGTCGTCTACAGCATCCTTGATCAGCAGTCTCGTGGGGTTGGCGCGCAAAACCGTTCTCGTGGAAAACGGACGCGGACCACTGCATCCGAAAGCTCACGGAGACCGTACCCTCTTCCACCACGGAGCACCGCCGTTGCTTGCGGATTGCACCATCCATCCCGATCGTCGCATTGCCACGAGTCCTCAATTTCATGCTTAATCTGTCTGTCATCGCTCAAATCGTCATCGCGGCTGCGGTCCTTTACGTGTGGATCTTCCGCTTCGAGAACATCGAGAAGGAGTTCGAGGAGTACCGCTTGTCGGTTCTCTTTCGAAGCTTCATCGGCGCAACGAAAATCGCGCTCGCGACCTTGCTCATCGTCGGCATCTGGTTTCAGGCACCCGTGCTCGTCGCTGCCATCAGCATGGCCGTATTGATGGCCGGAGCGCAGTGGTCGCATTTCAAAGTGCGACATGCGTTTCCGAAGTTCGTTCCCTCGTTGATCCTGCTCGTGCTCTCGCTCTTCGTCGCCGCAGTTCATTCAGGCGTCGTGAGCTAGGTGGTTCTCCGGACTGCGCTCACACTCGTCTCCAGCTTCGCGTTTCTTTCGTACGGGATCTATTGCCTGACAGCACCCGCTATGGAGCGCGAGTTCTTGCGCTACGGATTGCCGCAACTGCGCGTGATCACCGGCTGGCTGGAGATTCTCGCGGCAGTGGGGCTCATCGTTGGATTGTGGTGGCCACTCAGCTTTTGGATTTCATCGGGAGGTCTGTCGCTGCTGATGTTGTGCGGCCTGTACACGAGGCTGTCGATCGGGGACCCGCTCCACTTGTGGCTGCCGGCTTTTCTGCTGCTCGTGCTCAATGCGTATCTCCTCGTCCATTCACTTCGCAACCGCGAGTGAGAATCGCGCAGATGGACCTTATCTCGATGAGTCGACCTCGAGAGTCTGTCGAACTCAGCCCGCGCGCTGCGGCCCGCGACCGAGGAAGAAGCTGTCGAGGCCTTGTCCTTGGCAACGCGGCATCAACGACGTGCCCGTCCACGGTGCTCGCACTTCGTGCGCCAGAAACGGAGCGCTGCGCGCGATGGGCCAGCGTGGTCAGCGGTAGTTCGAGGCGGTCGGTATCGAGCTGAAGGTCGCGATCAGCGCCGACGAAGTGCGAGTTGTTGGAACCGATGACTACGATTCGTAGTGATGCACGAGCGGCGACCACGCACCGCGGTAACGCGCCAGCAGCTTGGCCACGCAGCCGGGGTTGGGCCCCCGATTCCGATTTCGATCGACGGGCCAAGAGTCCTGGGCTGCCGCATAGTTCGTTCCCGCCGAGTAGATTCAAGAAACTCGCAGGGACGAACCGGTGTCAGCCAAGGTCACTTGGCCCGTCGTACTTCGAAGTCGATTACTTGGCGCCATGTCCCATCAAGACGGTGCGGCAAGTCTGAGCCAGGATGACGAGGTCGGCGCCCAGACCACGATTGCGCAAGTAACGCAGATCCCAAGTCAGCTTCCTGCGCACGCTGTCCAAAGAGTCGTCGTACCCGTTGTTCACTTGGGCCAACCCCGTGATCCCCGGCTTCACGAGTAATCGTTTCGAGTAGTGCGGGATTTCGAGTTCCAACGTCCGGATGAAGTAGGCGCGTTCTGGGCGCGGCCCGATCAGCGTCATTTCACCTTTGAGCACGTTGAAGAACTGAGGGACTTCGTCGAGGCGTGTGCGGCGCAGCAATCGGCCTACCCGAGTGACACGATCGTCGTTCACTCGCGCCCATTGCGGGCCAGAGGCTTCTGCGTTCATCCTCATGGTCCGGAACTTCCAAATGACGAAAGGTTGTCCCCCGAGCACGACGGTGCGGCGGTCGCGTACCTGCGCCCCACCGGCATCCGCTCTCCGCCGTCGATTCAGGCCGATGCGACGCTGCGTGTAGAAGACCGGCCCGCGCGAATCCAGGCACACGGCCAGGGCCACGAGCGCTAGCACCGGTGCGAGCACCACCAAGGCCGCGACGGAGGCGGCGATGTCGGCGGCACGGCGCAACGGCTGGCGCTGTTCGTCGACGATGCGCTCGATGTCGACCGCCAAGCAGGACAACTCGCCCTCTTTGCGCTCCAGCGGGCCTTCAGGCACGGGACCAGGGGAGGAGTCCAGTCCGGGACCATTCGCGGGGCCGCTCAGAAGGCGGCGCGGTGAGGCACATGTCGCGAAGTTCATAGAGCCTGATATTGCAAATGTCGAACCGGATCCCTGGGAGGCACCCGATCCCGGTCTCCGATGTGCTTTGTTCAATGTGGGCGCGGCAAGTGCTCGGCGATCAGTGCCTCGGCACGCAGTCTGAAGATGCATGAATTCGAGTTTGTCGAGGGCGCAGACTCCTACGCTGCGCTTTGGAGGTAGCGGTGCTTCACGATTTCATCCGTTCTCATCACGACGGAATCGTGCGTCGTACGCGCATTCGTGTTGACGCGCGCATGGCTCCGCAAGCGACGAACGAGGGGATCGAGAACGGCATCCTGCGGTTTCTCGGGGAACTCGTGGAGACGTTGCGTGAGCGCCTGCACAGCAACGCTGCTATCGACGAGCGCGCGAGTCGGCACGGGGGAACCCGCTTCGAATCAGGCTTCTCGGTATCTCAACTCGTGCACGACTACGGAGATGTCTGTCAGGTCGTCACCGGACTCGCGATAGAGAGCGGCGCCCCGGTGACGACGGAAGAATACCGCACGTTGAACGGATGTCTCGACGATGCCATCGCTGCGGCTGTCACCGAGCATGCGCGAGCGGCTGAAAGCGCGACGGCGGATCGCAACACGGAGCGCCTTGGGGTGTTAGCCCACGAGTTGCGCAATCAACTGAACAGTGCGCTCCTCGCATACGACATTCTCAGGGGCGGAACGGTCTCGATCGGCGGCAGCACGGGGAGCGTTTTGGGGCGCAGTTTGTTGGCACTGCGCAGTTTGGTGGAACGCAGTCTGGTCGAGGTGCGATTGGACGTCGGCCTCCACGAAGTACACCCGATCGATGTCGCGGGCTTCCTCGCCAGACTGGAGCCTGCAGAAGTGATCGCCGCGAATTCGGCACAGGTCGCGCTCCCCACCGATTTTGGGGCCGACGGAGTCAGCATCCAGGGCGACGAACAGTTGCTCGGTTCGGCGGTGACGAATTTGCTGCAGAACGCGTTCAAATTCACCCCTCCCGGCAAACAAGTTTCGCTGCGCGCCAGCGCGACGCCCGAACTCGTCGCGATCGAAGTCGAGGACCAGTGCGGTGGGATCTCGGACCACGTGATGTCCGGCCTATTCAAAGCTTTCCATCAGGGTTCACACGATCGCACCGGACTGGGCCTCGGCCTGGTCATCAGCATGCGAGCCGTGGAATCGATGCACGGTCACATCAGCGTGAGGAACAAGAGCCCTGTGGGGTGTGTGTTCTCGATCGAACTGCCGCGCATCGCGAGCCCCGTTCTGGCTGTCTGAAGCGGGCCGACATCGCGTGAGTGTGGCCGAAGCATTCGAGCGGGACCGCGGCGACGACGGGCGGGGTCGTCGCAGGCTTCAAGGGAGGGAGCATCGAGGCTCTCACGCTCGAGCCAGGGCGCCTCGAGCATGGTGACGCGGTTTTGGTCCGCTCGACCTCGCGAACAGGTAAATCGCCGCGGGTCGGCATCGCGGAGACGCATGCCCTCGCGGCGCCGCAGGTCGCATCCAAGGAGGTCCGCGGGACGGAGCCGCTTCGAGTTGCGGCGCCGATCGAACCGCGACTGAAACTTCAGCCCGCCCGCTGCGTCCCGCGACCGAGGAAGAAGCCGTCGAGGCCTTGTCCTTGGTAACGCGGCATCAGCAACGTGCCCGTCCACGGTGCTCGCACTTCATGCGCCAGACACGGACCACTGCGCGCGAGCAACTGACCTTCGACCACGGCGTCGAAATTCGAATAGCCGGGCAACATGCGGAACTCTTCTTCGGGCTCGAGGCGATGGCAGTAGCCGATCTCCAACTCGTTCGGCAAACCTTCGGCCCCCGACAACAAGCGCTTGCGCAAGAACGCGTAATTCGGGACATCGGCTTCGCGCACGACACCTGCATGCACGAGCGTCATCCACACGGCCGACTCGTGATGATCGATCGTCACGAGCGCCTCGTTTTGACCGCCTTCGATCAAGACGGTCGAGTGACCGAGCGAACCCATGTACTCGATCAGCGTGCCTTCGATGATCGCTTCGAGGCCGATCAACAACGTGACGCCGAGCTCATTCGCGGCCGTGTGACTCGACTCCGGCCCGGCGATGACGGTGAACGGCGGACCGACGCCCGACGTCGAGTGCAGATCCAAATGCGTGACGCGCGGACGCTGGGCGCCGAGCTCGCGATCGATCACAGCCAGGAGATCGCGCTGCTCACTCTGTTCTGAATTGTCGGAGCGCGGGTCGGCGACACGCAGCGCATGGATGCGCTCCTTCGACCACACGCGATTCATGTCTTCGTCGATGTAGCGCACCGGTTTCGCGAGCCCGGCACGATTACCGCTGAGCGCAATGAAGCGTCCCTGCATCGCGACCTTGTGCTTCGCGATCGACGCAAAAACGCGCCGCAACGCGATCACGCCCGCCGGTTCGTTGCCGTGAATTCCCGCAGTGACGATGCACAGCGGACCACCGGTGCGCGCCGCATCGGCCACGCCCAAGGTCCGCTCCAAGCCCGTCATTCCGCCCGTGTCGTTCATGTCCCTCATCACCACGTCGGCTTGCCCCTCAATCGGCCTTGAGCCAACGCTCGAGAAGCGTGGCGGACAGCGAGAAGAAATCGTGCTCGGTGATGATCCCGGCCAACTTGCCATCGCGCACCACGGGCAAACAGCTGATCTTGTGCTTGCGCATCAACTGAATCGCGTCGAGCGTGCTCGTTTCAGGCGTGCACGTGACCGGCTTCTTTTCCATCACTTCGCCGACGGTCACCGGCTGCGCGGCACCCGCTTTTCCGTGCGACAAATTGCGCATCAACGAGCGATGCGTGACCAGCCCGACCAAGTGACCGTGGTGATCTTCGACCGGCACGTGACGCAGGTGTTCCCACTCCATCAACGACGCCGCCAAGTCGACGATATCGTCTTCGTGCACGGTGAACAGGTCCGTCGTCATGATCTGCGAGACGGTGCGGAAGCTGTCTTTGTGCTCGTCCTTGTCGGGCAAGTGAGCGAGTTCCCACGTGTGAACGGGGTCGCCCTTCTCTTGATTCGCGGCCATCGTCGCGGTGAGCGCGCGATAGCGATCGACAGCGCGACCTTGCTCGCCCATCGACGCCAGCGAATCGAACGCCCATTGCGAACCGGTGCGCAGACTGGCGACGCGCTCGCTGACGATGCCGAGGTAATGATCGATGTCGGACGAGTCGATTTTCTGCGCCTTCAGGCCTTCGCGCGCGTGCTTCAAAAGCTCTTTCTGGATGAGCTCGTCGACGCCCCAGGCCTTGCCCTTCACCCACTTCATCCGCGCGTGCAATCCGTAGCGCGCCGCGGCGACGAAGTTCGACTTCGCGTCGTCGAACGTGAACAGCTTGGTCACGTCGCCATACTCTTTCGTGAGCGACGTCATCATCCCGTAGAAGAACGCGGCGTTCGCCACTTCGTCCGCGACCGTCGGGCCCGCCGGCAACACGCGGCATTCGATGCGCAAGTGCGCCTTACCGTTGTCGTTGATGCCGTAGCACGGGCGATTCCAGCGATACACGGTGCCGTTGTGCATGCGCAACGACTTCAACGGCGGCACTTCGCCGCGGTCGAGCATGTCGAGCGGCGATTCGTCCGGCGCCGCTGTGATCAACGAACGGAAGCGCGCGATGTCGTCGCGGTAGATCTCGAGAATCGAGTCTTTGACCCACTCGTCGCCGAAGCTGACGCGCTGGCGCACGCCGCGTTGCACCTTGTGTTCGTGGCGCGTGTCGAGCGACTGTTGGAACAGCGCGACGCGCGTTTCGTGCCACAAGCGATGGCGCAAAAGCACCGGTGAATTCACACCGGCGGCGAGCAACGGTGCGGTGACGACTTGGGCCAGATTGTAGGCGCGTGCGAACTCGTCCGCGCCGACTTGGTAGTGCAGTTGGAAGCTCGTGTTGCATGCTTCCAACATGACGTTGTCGTGCAACGTCTGGAGCTCGTCGAGCCCCTTGATCATCGCTTTGAAATGGCCGCCGCGCTGCTCGACCATGATGTTGTTGAGCTGCAGGTAGCGCGGAATCGGCGTCATCGATTCCAAGCCCAGATGCGGCTTGTCGAGCGTCGGCAAGATGCCGCACAAGACGATCTTCGTATCCTGCTCGGCCGCGATCTTGCGTGCTTGCGCGATCAGGGTCGTCAGCTCCAACGCCATCGCCGAGAAGCAGTCCCCCTTCAATTCGAGGGGCAGCAGATTCGCTTCGAGGTTGAAGAGCGCCAGCTCCGTCGTGAACGACGCTTTCGGCAGATGCTTGAGCAGATCGAGCGCCTTGTTCGCCGGCTGCAACGACCTGTCGACGAGGAACATCTCCTGTTCCGCGCCGATCCGCCGGACACCTGTTTCGATCCACCCCTCGTTGATCATCCGCTCCAATGCGCGGACGTCCTCCAGCATGCGCTTGACGAACATGCGGCGTTGGGCGTCGTCGGGGAGGGTACTGATCTCTTCCTTGGCCATAGGGCGGTTCCTCTAGAGTCCGAGAAGAATAGCAACCTCGACGCGACCTGTCCCCGGAGGCTATCCAGACTGCGCGCGAAGTTGCATTCTGTGGCGGAGACGGCGCACGCGACCCCCGCGCGACGCCGACACGACGCGGCCTCGCCCCAAGGAACCATGTACCTGACTCACGAGCTCAAGGAGACGTTGACCTTCATCTTGGCCGGTGGACAAGGCGAGCGTTTGAAGCCGCTCACGATTCAGCGCGCGAAGCCAGCGGTGCCGTTCGGCGGGTCGTACCGGATCATCGACTTCACGCTCAGCAATTGCATTCACTCCGGTCTGCGGCGCATCTACGTGTTGACGCAGTACCAAGCGCGCAGTTTGGAAGAGCACATTCGCTTCGGCTGGAACTTCCTGCCGCGCCGGCTCGAGCAATTCATCAGCGTCTCGCCGCCGCATCACGCGACGATCGGTCAGTGGTACAAGGGCACGGCCGACGCGATCACGCAGAACATCGACTTGCTGGAGGAAGATGCGCCGAAATACGTGCTCATCCTCTCGGGCGACCACATCTACAAGATGGACTACGGGCGCATGCTGGGGCAGCACATCCAGAGCGGTGCGAAGCTCACCATCGGCTCGGTGAAAATCCACGCGGGCGAAGCCAGCCGCTTCGGCATCTTCGAGATCGACGCGACGGACCGCGTGCTCTCGTTCCAGGAGAAGCCGAAGAAGAATGCGAAGGAGATCCCAGGCGCGCCCGGCTACTGCCTCGGGTCGATGGGCATCTACATCTTCGAGACGCAGGAGCTCATCCGCCGTCTGCGCGCCGATGCTGCCCGCACCGATTCGAGCCACGATTTCGGCAAGGACGTGATCCCGGCGATGATCCGCGAGGTGCCCGTGTACGCGCACCACTTCATCGATCGCGACGGCGGAGTCGAACCGTATTGGCGCGACGTCGGCACGATCGACGCGTACTTCGAAGCGAACATGGACCTGTGCTCGGTCGCGCCGAAGTTCAATCTGTACGACCGTCAGTGGCCGATCTACTCGCTCTGGCACGCAGATCCGCCGGCGAAAACGGTGTTCGACGACGCGGGCCGGCGAGCGGAAGTCGTCGATTCACTCCTGTGTCCGGGAGTCGTGGTGTCGGGCGCCAAAGTGCGGCGCTCGATCTTGAGCAATCGCGTCGTCGTGCAAGATCACGCGATCGTCGAGGACTCGATCCTGCTCGGCGGCGTCACCGTCGGCAAGAATGCGAAAGTGAAGCGCGCGATCCTCGACAAGTGGACGCAAGTGCCGGACGGAGCGACGATCGGCTACGACCGTGACGCGGATTTGAAACGCTTCACTGTCACGGATTCCGGCATCGTGGTGGTGCCGTCTCGCTATCCGTTCAACGGCGTGCACGTCACGCCGCTGGCGTTCAGTGCGAACTTTCCGCGACCGGGCGAGTGAGTCTGGAAGTTCGCGGCGGGTGCGAAATCGGAGTGATGCGACTGGCACAAGCAGCCCGTCGCGCTGCACACTGAGCCGCGCACCGGACTCCCATGCTTCCCGTCGATCCCAGCTTCGAACTTTCCGCGTCCGTCGACGAGGTACGCGTCGAAATGGGTGGACGACTGGATCCGACTCGACGCGCCGAATTCGGGCAGTTCATGACGCCGGCTGGCATCGCACGCTTCATGGCGTCGCTGTTCGAAGCACGGCGGAGCACGATCCGCTTGCTCGACGCGGGGGCCGGCGTGGGCTCGCTCACAGCGGCCTGCGTCGAGCGTTTCGCAGCGCGGAAGGATGCTCCTTCCAAGATCGAAGTCACGGCGTACGAAGTTGATTCTCTGCTCGCGGAACGGCTCAGGCAGACATTGCGGGCATGTGGATCCTCGGCGAGATCCTGCGGGGTCGCGTTCGAAGCGACACTGCGCAGCGAGGACTTCATTGCTGCCGCGTCCGCTGCCCTCGCAGCTGGATTCTCTTCCGCGCGCAAAGATCGAGGGTTCGACGCGATCGTCCTCAATCCTCCCTACCGAAAGCTAGGCAGTCATTCGCTCGAGCGTGAGATGCTGCGCAGCGCGGGTATCGAAACAAGCAATCTCTACACAGCCTTCGTGGCGCTTGCACTGCGCCTGCTGGAGCCCGGGGGCGAACTCGTGGCGATCACTCCGCGCAGTTTCTGCAATGGACCCTACTTCCGCGCGTTCCGAGAAATCTTGCTGAGGGAATCGTCCCTGCAACGCGTGCACATCTTCGAGAGTCGAGATCGTGCGTTCTCCGCTGACGATGTCCTGCAAGAGAATCTGATTATTCATCTCAAAAAAGGTGGCGCCCGCGGACCGGTCGTGTTGTCGGTGAGTGCCGGACCTGAGGACGAAGTGAGGTCGCGAGTGGTCCGCCACGAGGACATCGTCGATCCGGACGACCAAAACCTCGTCATCCATTTGCCCCTCTCGAGCGAGGATGCCGAGTTCGCGAAGCGAATGCGCCGCTTGCCTAGCACGCTCGAAGACTTGAGGGTCAGTGTCTCGACCGGCCGCGTGGTCGACTTCCGCGCGCGACCTCATCTGCGCGCCGAGCCCGGTCCGAAGACCGTACCGCTCGTGTACCCGACGCATTTCGCCGACGGATTCGTCGCATGGCCGAAAACACGCAGTCGCAAGCCCAATGCGCTCGCCGACGTGGCGGCGACTCGCGATCTGATGGTGCCGAACGGCGTGTACGTCTTGACGCGGCGATTCAGCTCAAAAGAGGAACGACGTCGAGTCGTAGCCGCGGTTTTCGATCCGACGCGCCTGCCGAGCCCTGTCGCATACGTTGGGTTCGAGAATCATCTGAACTACTTCCACGCAGCTGGCGCTGGCTTGCCGAAAGCACTCGCGCTCGGGCTGGCCGTGTTCTTGAACTCCACTCTGGTCGATCGCTACTTCCGCCAGTTCAACGGTCACACGCAAGTGAATGCGACTGACCTGCGCAGCCTGCGCTATCCATCGCTCGCGGATCTGCGCGCAATGGGCAAAGGCCTGACTCGCGAGCTTGGCGATCAGTCGCGTGTCGATGCGATCCTCGATCGTGTCTTATCCGCCTGATTTCGCGTCGAACGATTCAGCCTTGTAGTGCTTGGAAGCATCCTCGCGGATCCAGACGTAGGTGGACACAGCGATGTTCTTGTTGCGAGTCTGCCGCTCTGCAGCAACTTTCCAGCTCGGGTAGGCCGTCGTGAAGGAAACCGTATCCTTGCCGTTCCTCGCCGCGAAATCGCACATACGCCGGACCTTCTGTTCGTCCACCTCGCCGTCGCTCGTCACCGCTTCGATGACCCAGATTTCGTCAGTCTCGCGATTGTGCAACAGCACGTCAGGCATGGGATCGTCGGCGCGAAAGGACAGACCCGCAACGGAGAGGTTTTCACGATCCTCTTCGGTGATTCGATCCCCATCTGCGTCGTCGACGAAGAGAACTTGGAACCCAGGCAGGAAGCGCGGTGCGTACTCCTCGCAGCAGGCACGGATGAGTTCGACGTGAGGATTCGACGTTTGATTCCTGGACCGCTCCACTGCTTGGCCTCGGAACTCCAGGCGCATCCTGAGCGCATCGGCCGCCGCCCACTTCGACAATAGGGCGCGACACTCCTTGGCTGGCGCCTTCAGTACGGCCATGAATTCCGGAGCCAATCGATATGCGGAGTTCGAGGACTTGGCGATCACGTGACCGGCAACGAAGGAGCGAGCCCCGGGCACGAACGTAACTGCATCGACGGCACCGATGTCTCGCAACGGTTTGATCCAATAATCCCGACCCTCGCGATCGAGCTTCTTCGCGCCGCGTTGCAAGATGCCGACGTGACAGCCCAAAAACGCGGTGGACGCTCCATCACTGAAGCGCAACGTCGAGGCCGCCTTCGAGAACCAAGATTCGAGTGTGTTGTCGAGCAGGGCGAACACGACATCGACCCGATCCTGCGTCTCCAGGTCGAGAACGCGCAGCACCTCGGATATTCGAGGCTTCCCCACGCCCTGCAAGGTCATCGGCACACTCGGCTTCCCAGCGGCGATTCGCGCATCGTGCAGATCGTTGACACGTTCGTTCAGACCCATGACGCTGCCAAGCTAGGTTTCCGGGTCTTCGACGGCCACCCCTCCCCCGAGGATTGCAGCCGACCGTCAGTAGCGCCGTCGCGAATGGCAGCAATCACCGATTCGGGCATCGCCGTGGTGCCGTCTCGCTATCCGTTCAACGGCGTGCACAACACGCCGCTGGCGTTCAGTGCGAACTTTCCGCGACCCGGCGAGTAACGTCCAACTTCTGCGTCGACGCGTGAGCGGAATCATCCGCATGGCGCGCGCAGGGATTCGCGCTGCGGACTGACTGCAGTCGCTCCGCTTTTCATCGATTACTCCTGCGGACTGCGCCTCGATCGAAGCCGTGTCGAGGTCGGCGGACCACGTGCTCCATCGACCTGGGGCCATTCTGAAATCCGTGACCTCGGTCACGTACCGGGCCTCGGGCCGTCGATCTCGCACACAAATCGACGAAAGCGTGAAAGCCGCGAGCGATCGCTGGACACGTCTCATGAACCGATTCGGCGCGCATCGTTTGCGATCCGAGCTCGAGTCGTCAGCCCCCCGGAGTTCGTCGCTTGGCCATCGCGTACCTAGTCTTCGGATCGAACGTCGTTGGGATCCAGCCGCTGGGTCCGAACGCAGGTCGCGCGATCGCTTCGATCGTTCTGGTGCGCATGCGGTGCGTTCGATGCTCGAAGGAATCCACGCCGTGACGCGGGGCATGATCTTGCTGCTCGTCGTGCACGGACTGCTGCTCGTCCTGGTCGGAATGGCACTCGGATTCCCGCTTCAGCGCGCGATCACATCCGCAGACACCGAACAGGCGCAACTCGCCTGGCGCTCCTCGCACACGACGCTCGTCACGGGCGGCACGCTCTACATCGCCGTGGGAGCGGCGGGGCAACTGCTCGTGCTCGGGGTCCGCGCCGCGCGTCTCGCCACGTGGACACTCGTCTCGGCGAGCTACCTCTTCGCTGTCGTGCTCTGCGCTGGGCCGTGGATCGGAGCACGCGGTCTCACGGCCGTCGGACCGCCGTCCCACGTTGCGGTACACATCGGCTTCCTCTGCGCGATCGTCCTCTTGTTCGCAGGATTCGCCGTCGTGGCGTGGGGAGCATGCGCCGCGCTGCGCGAGGGAGGTCGAGCATGAGCGAGATCACGCGCGCCCAACGACTGTACTGCGCGAGCGTCGGCTCGTTGGCGCTGTGGGTCGGCGTGTGGGGCACTTTCGATCCGACTCGAGTGGACCGTGCTCTGCCTTGGCTCGTACCTCCGCTGCACGCTCGATTCCTAGGCGCGGTGTACTTGTCCGCGGCGTGGATGCTCGCGAACGGACTCGTGGCGCGGCGCCAGGCCGAGGTCCGCGTCATGGTCATCCTGATCACGCTTTGGACCGGCTCGCTGCTCGTGATGTCGCTGTTCCATCTCGATCAATTCGATGCGCGACACAAGCCTGTCTGGTTCTGGTTCGGCGCTTACATCGTTTATCCGCTAGCGGGCTTGTGGTCGTTCTGCGTCCACGGATCGGCGCGCGCGGACCCGACGCACGAGGCGCTGCCGAGTTGGGCCCGGCGCTGTCTGTTCGTGCAAGGCGCAGCCGCCGTCCTCTTGTCACTGCTACTGCTCGTCGCGCCGACCTCGATGGTCGCGGCGTGGCCCTGGAAGATCAGTGCGCTGCTGGCACAGATCTACTCGGCGCCGTTCTTCGCGTACGGATGGTGCAGCTTGCTGCTCGCGCGAAGCTCGACCTGGCTGGAAGCCCGCATCGTCGTGCGCGGTACGACCGTGTTGACCGTCTGCGCGCTCATCGCCTCGATCGTGCACCGCGGTGTATTCGCGCCTGGGCGCGTCGCCACGTGGACTTGGTTCGGATCGCTAGGCCTCGCGGCCGCGCTGTCGATCGCGATGCAAACACCCATCCTTCGAAGGAAACACTCGACGTGAAACGCTCACCCGCTCACATCTACACCGCACTCGCAGGATTGTTCCTGCTACTCCAAGGCGTTTCGACGCTCGTCTTCCGTCTTATTCCGAGCTTGGACGAGGCCTTTCCGATGCTGCTCGGGATGACGCACATGATGCCGGCGCATTCGATCCTGCACATCCTGAGCGGACTCCTCGCAGTGGCGTTGCTCGCGTGGGGCGGCGAGCGTGGAGTGCCTCTTTTCGCCGCAGGTTTCGGCGCGTTCTACGTCACGCTCGCCGCCTACGGGTGGCTGTCGCCGGATCCGACGATGCTGCACCTGCAGCCCTTCGATCATCCGTTTCACTTGGTGTTGGGACTCGTCGGCTTGATCGCCGTCTGGCTGACCGTGCAGCGCTCGTGTCGTGTGGCCCAGGCGCGCACATGAGCACTGCTGGAACTCCGATTCGTTGGCCGGTGCGCCTGTGGTTGGCCGTCGAGGTGTGCTTCGGCGTAGCGGCCGTTCTCGCGATCGGAGTCTCGCCACAAGACGCCGCGACGAATTTCGCGTGGCCGATTCGCCCGACGGTCATGGCGGCGGTGCTCGGAGCCTTCTACATCACGACTGCGCCACTCTTCCTGCTCCCGCTGTTCGCGCGGCGGTGGGAGATGATCCGCGTCATGATCCTGCCGGCCGCGCTGTTCTGCGCCGTTCAGCTGCTCGCGACGTTCCTGCATTGGGAGAAATTCAACGTCGACAGTCGACCGTTCGCCGTCTGGTTCGCGAGCTACGTCCTGCCGCCACCGATCCTCGTCGCGGCGTACATCTGGCAACAGCGAATCGTGAGCGTTGGAGCAGCCGCTTCCGGCAACGCGCTGCCCAGATGGCTGCGCACACTGTGTCTTGCGTGTGGCGGGTCGATCACGTCGATCGGCGTGATCGGCTTCGCGTTCCCGCAACTGCTCATCACGCGTTTCGCGTGGACCTTGACCCCACTCACCACGCGATCGCTCTGTGCGTGGATGATCCTCGTTGGAACGCTGCTCTTGTGCATGGTGCGCGAGAACGACCGCACGCGCTGCAGATTGGCTGCGCTCATGCTGATCTTCGCGTTGCCCGCACTGATCGTGCAGATGCTGCGGTTCCGTACCGAAGTGAACGCGGACAGCCCCGCGCTCTGGATCGGCCTAGGCCTCTTCAGCGTCGCCTTCATCTGCGGCATCGGCATGGCGCGCGGAAGTTGGCGCGCGGCCTTGCGCTGAGGACCGGGATGCAGTTCCTCTCGACGATCCGACGTCCACGACGAGGTGGATGTCGGCCTCGAGGCTCTTGCACCGTTGCGAATTCGTCCGCGAACCGAACGTGCTGTGCGCCGGGCGATCGTTCGGCGAGATCTCGGACGATCCGATCTACCCCGCGGTTTCGTCGGACGATCAAGTGCCTCGCGCGTCGGCTCGCGGATCGAGTCCAGACAGGAACTCTCCTGTGAATCCAGCGGAGCACGCTCCGCGAACGAAGCGTGCTCCATCGAATCGAGTGAGAACTCCGACGCTCAGTTGAAGGCCGCCGTCGAAGCTCCGCGGTAAACGCCGTTCGGATCGGTCACGAGCGCTTGGATCACGAACAGTCCGTGCGAACTCGGCGGATTGCTGAACGTGAACGAACCCTCGCCGTTCGCATCGGTCGCGAACGTGATGCCCGCGCGACGAATCCCGTTCAACGGCATCCCGGTCCAGAACAGTTGCTTGACGAGGTCGAACGAAGACTCAGGCGACGTGTACTGCGAGACATTGCCCGACAGCACGTACCCGAACGCATTCGGATGTCCGCCCGAGAGCGTGCACGTCATCGTGTTGTTCGGATTCTGCACGCTGGTGAGCTGCGGCCGACGCGGCGACACCGTCTCGATCCGCGAAATGTTGGTCGAGAAGAAGTCGGTCCTGCGGTACTTGAGCGCTCGCCCCGCCGGCTGGAACGCGGCGCAGTCACCGTCGCCGGGCACGTCGACGATTTCGACCTTGCCCATCGTGTCGGGCGAAGTCGCCACGACGCCGACGCGCGCTCCCGTGCGATCGATCTCGACGATGGTGGAATTGCCGGAGTAGAGGCCCACCGACACGAACAGGTTCCCGAACGCCGGATCGAAGGTCATCGACCCCGCGCCGTCGAAATTCGCCGCGAACAGGCTCGATCGCGCTTGGGTCAGCGGGAACGGACCGTTCGCGAGCTGGCCGTTCGTCCAGCGGATCACCGACACGAAGCCGGGCGGAGTCGGGAACGCGAGTGTCTGTGTGGCGTAGTAGAGGTCGCCGGCTGGCGATAGCGCAATCGGACCACTCGGGCCCGACACGGCCACGATGATCGTGTGCATGCCGGTGACGAGGTCGAGGCGCTCGACGTTGGTCGAAGCGAAGCTCGGCGAGGCGGCGGCCGAGATCAGCACGCTGGTCGAGCTCTCGTACGCGATGTCGAAGTTGAAGTTGATCGTCGCGAGCGGCGTCAACGTGCCGCTCGCGAGGTTGATCCTGAAGACACCGCCGCTCGTACTCTCGCCGAGCACGGCGAACGTCTCCGTCGGGTCGGCTTCGATGAAGCTCGGGAACGTGCCTTGCGGCGCGACGGCGCTGAGAACTTGCAGGATGATCCCCGCATCGCTCTCGATCCACGCCGTGTCACCGTTGTAGACGAGCCGATTGCCGTTCGAGAGCGTGTCGTACGCTGCGAACGTCGTTCCGGCCGAGAGTTGGCGGCTCGCGTCGTGCGCGTAACCGGCGCCGATCGTGTCCGCGAAAGCGAGTGAGGGAGCGAACGCCGCCAGGGCGAGCGCCGCGATGAATTTGCTCTGCACGAAATTGCACTGCATGAATCGATCTCCGTTCGATGTCTCGTCGAACGCCGACTCGAGCGCGGCACGGGCGGCAAGTCGGACTGGAGAGTCCAAGCGGTGCAGCACGAACCTTTCTCCGAGGTCGGCGGTGGAATTTGCCCTTCGCCACAAGCGAAGAGCTCGCGCTGCGCACCGGATATCCTGACTCGCCGCTTTCGCCGTTTCGCTCTAGCCTTCCCAAGCACTCGTTCGAGCGCTCAGTGACACGGAATCGCGCACGATTCCTGCGAGAAAAACAGCATGCGGCTCACAGTGGCGGGACCGTGCAGGATTGTCACCTGCTTCCCCGAAGTGCAGCCGATTGAGTTGTGAGCGAGAGACGTTACTCGGGCGGGGACGCGACGTCAATCGGCGCGGAGCCGTGCAGGTCATTGCGCGAGCAGGAACTCGTGCACGGTGCGCGCGACGAGTGCGCCGAGTGCGGCACTCTGCTCGGGATCCTCGAATCCGCGCGTCATCACGACGAGCACGGCCGGGAACTCGAAATGGAGCAGACTGGGTGTGGGCAGCATGACGATCGCAGCGTCGTGATGGATCCTGGCGATCTGCCCAGTCTTGTGGAGAACCGCAGTTCCACTCGGAAGTCCTGCTGGGATCATGTCGTTGAACTCTTGGTCGCGCAGAAGCTGCATCGGCCACGCGACTTTGACGTCCGGGCCGTACACGACGTCTCGGAAGATGGCCTCCAAGATGAGCGCCAGATCGTGCGCCGTCGTGACGTTCACGAGACCGGCATCGAAGGCTTTCAAGTCTTGGACGCCGCGCACGATTCTCGTGTCGGTGGCGCCGACGCTCGCGACGATGCCTTGTACGAGAGCGGGCGTCAGACGCTCCATCAAGATGTTCGTCGCGAGGTTGCTGCTCTTCGTGATCATCCGTCGTGCGAGTTCCCGAACCGCCGTCGACGTGCCGACATGCAGGTAGAGATCCGTCTCCCCGTCGTCCGCCGGATCCAGCTTGAATTCCGAACCGTCGGCGACGCTCCGGAAGCGGTTCACGACCGGCAGATTCGAATCGATCGACAACCCACCCGACATGTCTTCGCGCATGAGCGTCAAGAGCACCGCCAATTTCATCGTGCTCGCTGCGTGCATCACGACGTCGGCGTTCACCGACGCGTGATCGGTCCCCCACAAGTAGCGGAATTCCACGGCCAATTCGCGCGGTGCGATTTCGTCGGCGATCGCCTGAAGGCGTAGCTCCAGCTTGGATTCGTCGAACGAAACGGGCGAAGCACAGCCACCGGTGCACAGCATGACGAGGAGCAAGAGCACGCGGGGCCAACTTGATTCGGCAGATATCATGCGTGTCGCAGTCTATGCGCCTGGAGCGCCCGATTCGATCGTGACCCGTCCGTGGCTGGCTTGAATCGGCAGTGATCCGGCTCCGCGCACACTGGACGTGAGTGCGCGACGGGTTAGGCTCTCGCGCGATGAAACTCGCCTTCGTGTCTGCCGGTTCAGCCGCACTCTTCCTCACCGTCGCCATCGCGTGTCGTTCCAGCTCTGAACCGCCAGCGCCTTTCACCGAATTGAACTCACAGTCGGCGACGACGCCCAGCGCAACCTTGGATGCTCCGTCGACGACTGTTGGCGTATCGAAGCTGCAACCTTTTCTGCCGGCGGAGCTCTGCGGCAAGTGTCACAGCCAATCGGCGTCGGCGACCGCGTTGACGAGCGCGACCGGCGACGACGTCTCACCGCACGGCACGTGGCAAGCGACGGCGATGGCGAATGCGTTCCGCGATCCGTACTGGCGCGCGCAGATGTCGCACGAAGTCGAGCGCGCTCCCGAGCGCAAAATCGAGATCGAGTCGTTGTGCTTGAACTGTCACGCGCCCATCGCGAGCCACACGGCGCGACTCACGGAAGCGCCGGCTCCGTCGATCGAATCCACTGTCGGCGACGCGCTCGCGAACGAAGGCGTTTCGTGCACGGTGTGTCATCGCGCCACGAGCGCAGGCCTCGGAACACCAGACAGTTTCGAAGGCCGCCTCGCCATTCAGGGCGACGCGCGCATCTACGGTCCGTTCGCGGATCCGGCGCCCGGTCCGATGAAGGCGCACACCGGATTCACGCCGACCTTCGGCGCGCACATCTCGAGCTCGGCCTTGTGCGGCTCGTGCCACACGCTGACGACGCAACCGAGCACTGGCGCGAAACCGTTCGTCGAGCAAGCCGTCTACCTGGAGTGGCGAAACAGCGTATTTTCCGATGAAAACGGGCGTTCCAGCGAGTCGCGGACCTGTCAGGAGTGCCACATGCCCGACGCGGGCGCCATGCGCATCGCACGCAATCCGGCGGGCTTCGACTTCAACATCCAGGTGCGCGATCCGGTGCGAGCCCACACGTTCGTCGGCGGCAATGCGTTCCTGATCGACCTGTTGCGCACGAACGCAGCCGAGCTCGGCGTCATCGCGACCGAGGGTGCGTTGAAGCGCGTCGCAGCAGCTACGCGAGCTCAGCTCGCTCACGAAACGGCGCGTCTCACGATTTCCAATGCGATGCGCAAACAGGCCCGCATCTCGTTCGACGTCAAGGTCGAGAATCTGGCCGGTCACAAGTTCCCGAGTGGTTACCCGGCGCGACGCGCGTGGCTCGACGTCGAAGTGCGCGCGGGCCGCGAAGTGCTGTTCGAATCGGGCGCGGTGGACGAGCGTGGTGCGCTGGTGGGAGTCGCTGACGAACTCGCGCTCCCCCACTTCGATCGCATCGAACGCGCCGATCAAGTGCAGGTGTACGAAATGATCGCGGCTGACGGCTCAGGCCGCACGACGACGTCGCTGATCAGCATGGCGAGTCGGCTGAAGGACAATCGTCTGCTGCCGCGCGGTTGGAAGAGCGACGGTCCGCACGTTGCGGACACGCATCCCGTCGGAGTGGAAGGCGACGACGACTTCACCGCTGGCTCGGACGTCGTGACGTACGACGTCGAAGTGAAAGAGACCGACCAGCCGCTCCTCGTGATCGCGCGACTCACGTACCAATCGATTCCGCCGGCGTGGGCGTCGTCGTTGAAAGACTCGAAAACGCCTGAATCCGTGCGCTTTTTGACCATGTACGGCCGCGCCAAAAATGAGGGCGAAGCGGTCGCGCTGACGACGGTGAACGTGCCGCGCTGATCGTACTGTGCCAGGGACAACCACGACGCTTCGCGCTTGCCGCTGATCGTGTGTGTACCGAGCCAGAGCAATTTTTCCCCGATGCGCTGCTACCAACGTGCGCGACGCACGTTGGTAGCAGCGCATCGGGGAAAAATTGCTCTGGCTCGGTACACACACGATCAGCGGCAAGCGCGAAGCGTCGTGGTTGTCCCTGGCACAGTACGATCAGCGCTTCAGCATCTCGTCGACATACTTCGGCATCATCTCGCGCCACGTGGGCCAATCGTGATCCCACTCTTTGCCCCACGCGTCGACGCGATTGGGGATGTTCTTCGAGCCGAGCACGTCCGCGACGCGCCACGATTCCTCGGGCGATTCCCAGCGGCCTTGGCCGTGCGTCAACAAGATGAAGCGTTGACGCAGCGCCTTCAGATGATCGCCCTCGTCCATGTTCGGAAGGAAGTGGAGAGGCGAGCTGTAGTAGTAGTCCTGCGTCATTTCGTCGCCCATGAACTTCTTCAGGTCGTACGTGCCGCTCATGCAGATCGCTGCTTTGAACACGTCCGGGTGCCTGCAGATCGACGCGAGCGCATTGAACGCGCCGATCGACGCACCGGCGACGATGACCTCGGCTGCGTCGTCGCGACAGTCGACGCGGATCGCGGGCACGACCTCGTGATAGATGAACGCGTCGAACTGACTCTGCACGCGCGCGGCTTGATGACGCGGCATGTCCGAATCGAGCCACGCTTGGCCCGCGACGGAATCGACCGAGTAGATCTTGATGCGCCCCTCTTGCAGGAACGGCGCCATCACGTGCATGAGCTTGAAGCGCTCGGCCTCTTCGCAGTCACCGGCTGCGGTCGGGAACACGAGCACGGGCGCACCGCTCTCGCCCCAGCGCACGACTTTGACTTCCTTGTTGCCCAAGCGCTCGGAGCGCCACGTCGAAGATTCCTTGGTCATGGTTACTTGCGGCCTTTGACGAGCGATTTCTTGGGAGCGGACTTGGACGATTTGGGCGACTTGGCGTTTGGCTTCGGCGCGGCGTTGATCACGATCGCTCGCGACTTCATTGCCGACGCGCTCGGGCCTTTCTTCGAGGTCTTTTTCGGAGCGCGCGAAGCTGCATCTTCGGCGCGCCACACTTGGACCTCGTCGAAGAAGTGCTGCGTGAACTGATCGTGCTCGTGAGGCGGGAACAGCGCAGCGACTTTGGCGTGCACCGCTTCGCGGCACGTTTCGCTGCCGAAAAACTCGTTCGCGACGTCGTCGAGCTTGGACAAGTGCTTCTTGCAGAACGCTTCGAATTCAGCCGTTTGGAAGTGAGCACGCGCCAATTTCGCGTACGCGGCGATCGTCTGGCGGTAGGGCATCCCCTTCTTCTTGATATCGAAGTAGGGCTGCCAATCGAGGTTCGCACGCATCGGGCGTTTCGTCGCGGCACAGAAAATCGACCAGCGGATGTAGCTCTTCACGAGCCACGGCCAGTGGCGGTGCAGCGAAGTGACTTGGCTGTCCGGGCACGGGTTCGCGAAGTCGATCGGATGCCAGACGTGGTCCTTCAACAGCGCTTCGCACGAGTTGAAATCCCAACCGAAGAACGCGTTGATCGTGAGCGTGATGTCTTCGAGCAGCGCCTGATCCTTGGCGTCGATGAAGTCCTTCGCGTTCGTGTAGCGCTGGTGCAGCGGCGCCGACGGATCGTAGAGGATCGTCTTCGTCTGCGGTCCGAAACCGATGCAACGCACGAACGAGTCGTACGGAATGATGCCGGCTTGCAAGTGCATGATCGACTTGCCGCTGCCGTCGTACGAAGCCCACAGACTTTTCTCGTCGTCGACCTTGCTGACGCCTTGCCAACCGCCGCCGTCGAAAGGCTTCATGAACGACGGATAGCCGACGGAATCACCGACCTGGCCGAGGTTGAAGAGCTTCGCGTAGCGCTGCAGCGTGACCTGCAAGTCGGTCTTCGGCTCGTATTCCTTCGGCGGAACGAGCGCCGTCTTCGGGATCGGGATGCCGAGCGCCATCATCGCGCAGTACGTCGTGTGCTTCTCCATCGACTGCACGGACCACGGGTTGTTGAACACGTAGGTGCCGTCGAGGATGATCGACTTCTTGATCCACTCGCGCTGGAACGGATACCAGTGCGTCAAGCGATCGATGACGAGGTCGTAGCGCTTCGGCGCTTGCAGATCGAACGGTTCGATCGACATGCGCTCGACTTCGAAGCGCACTTTGTCGCGCCCCATCGGAATCTCGAGATCGAGCTTCTTGAGGATCTCCTCGTACGCCTTGGGCCAGCAGACGTCTGCGCCTAGAGAAAGACCGATCTTGCGTGTGACTCGAGCCACGGTGGAGAGCTCCGGAGATGCGTTGCGGGGTGAATTCGCGCGCGGTTCGAGCGCGAAAGGGCCGAGGATTCTAGCCAGAAACGGCGTCGACTGTGAGTGCCGACCCGCTCTAGGCGAGACGACTGCTACCGAATCACTCGTACACCATCCACAGCGGGCCCGGATAGAGCCACGACAGGCCTTCGCGCAACCGATCGCGCCAGTTCTCCCAGTTGTGGCCGTCGTTGGCCTCGATGTACTTCACATCGAGACCCGAGCGCTGCAAGAAAGGCACGAGCGAGCGGTTGTAGTAGATCAGCGACTCGTACACGCCGCACGAGATGAACATGTGCTCGGAGGGATGGCCCGGTTGGCGACGGAACGCATTGACGAATCGCACGACCGGATCGAACACAGCGCCGCGATCGTGCGCGCCGATGTCGGTGAACGCGAACGATCCCGATTGCAGCAGCAAATTGCCGAAGAAACCTTGGTATCTCCACGCAGCTGCGAGCGCTGCGACTGCGCCGAATGAAGCCCCCGCGAGCCCGCGTGCCGAGGGTTTGCCGACGAGCGGATAGGCGCGCTCGAGTTGCGGCACCAAGTCTTCGACGAGGAACTTCGCGTGCCGCGCGTCGTCGGCGTACTCGCGCATGCGATCTTGCGATTGGATCAGCGCGACGATCATCGACGGGATCTCGAGTCGATGGATCAGGTTGTCGAGGATCGTCTTCAAGCTCGCATAGCGGACGTAGTCCTCGCCGTCGTGCACGATCAACAACGGATAGCGACGCGTCGGGCGGAAACGCGCCGGCAAATACACTTGGATGCGGCGCTTTCCGCCGAACGCGCTCGAGTCGATCTCGTGATCGCGAATTTCGCCGGGGCGTGCTTCCGTATCGGTCAGTGACCAATCCGGCACCGCATATCCCGCTGCGTACACGACCGAGTTCGCCCCGTACGGATCGAGAGCGACGTTGGGATTCAGCGGATCTTGAACGAGCCGGTGTTCGCCGCGACGGACGATCTCCAGCTTGTATTCCATGCGCGATCCCTCGGGCACGTCGATCGCGAGGAACCACAGATCGCTGGCCTGAACGTTGTGAAACGGCTGCGCTTGCGGAAGTCCGTGGATCCAGTGGCGCAAGCGCACTTCGTCGACGTCGCCGCGGAAGACGAACGTGACGGTGCGGCCTTCGACGACCGGGAATTGCTTGCCTTCGATGAGCGCGGCAACGGCACCTGGCCCCATGCGCGCACTGCGCTCGATTTCGTGAGCGAGACCCTTCACGCGACACCTGCTTGGGCGAGGACGCCGCGCTCGGTCAACCTCAACGTGCCGCGGTCGCCGTTCCAGCGCTTCCCGTCCCACTCCATCTTCGTCAAAGGATCGAGTGCCACGACTTGCGCAGGAGCGAAGCGACGTGCGAAGAGCGACACGCGTTGACGATCGTGCAAGTGCAGACGCTTCTTCGCGTGCGGCAACGGCAAGACTCCCGAGTACGCGTTCAAGCCCTCTTCGAAGAGTTCGGCATTGCCCAAGCCGTGCGGCGGACTGTCGTGGAACAAGACGACCTGACTGCCGAGCGCCATCGCACCGGCGGACCATGCGAAGATCGGGATCGAATCGACGAGGTCGAGGACATCGAACAGTCGCATGCGGTGCAAAAGCGCCACGACGTGCCCGCCGGCGATGCACAAAGCGCCTGATTCATGCAGGATTCGAGCCATTTCGCGTCGATGGCGCACGACGGAGTCACGCTGCAACGGGCGCATGCGGTCTTCGAATTCGTGGTGCACGTCGACGACCTTCATCAGGTGAAAACCGTCGAGCGTGCGCACCGCTTCGATGGCAGCTTCGCGCTCGGCCTCGAGCATCTCCGAGTAGCCGTCGACGGTTTCACGGTGCAACAATTCGCGCGCAGCAGCCATCGCGTGTTGCAGCCGCATGCGGTAGAGCTCGTGCTGCACGCGCAATCTGTCTTGCCGTTCACGGATCGCGATGGCGAGCTCGCGATCCTGTTCCATCACGTCTTCGACGCGTTGATACACGCGCAAGTTGACCGTGTGCGCGCCGAGGTGATCGCGCATCTCTTGATCTTCGCTCTCGCGCTCTTCCCAACCGGCCGTGATGACGGCGAGCGGGCCCGTGACTTTCAGAGCAGCGACAGCTTTGTTCAGCGTGGGCTGGAGACGCTGGGGCCCCAGCAATACGACGCGGTGGTGACTCATGAATAGTTGTAGTGTCAGCCCGCGACGATGCAGAACTCGGAAGCGAACGCGTCGCCCATGGCGAGAGCGATCTCACGGTCGGCGTGACGCACGACGATCCAGCCGTCGCCGATCGCGGAGTTCTTCCAGTCGCGGCGCGGCGATCCGATCGCGTTCAGATCGACGACTTTCACTGCGTCACCGTAGCGCTCGAGCAGCCGATCGAGGCCTTCGTACCGCTGGATGCGACCTTGCCCGACAGCGCGTTTGAAGATGACGCCGCAGTTGTATTTTTTCGACACGTCTTGGCTGAGCTTGCCCCAGCACACCGCCTCGGCCCAACCTCGGAACAGGTCGACGTCGCACGCGTAGTTCATCAAGTGCACGAGTCGCGCACCCGGCGGACGCGCGCCGATCTCGCCGAACACCGCCTCGCCCTTCTTGTTCCTGAACCACTCCATGTGCGTGAAACCGCTCTGGAAACCGAGCGCGGTGAGCACTTTTCGGCCCAAATCACGGCCGATCGCGATGTCCGGGCGTTCGATGTCGCGCAAACACGTCGACTGCGCGCTGACCCATTCGTTCAACTTCGCGACGAGCGGCGTCGGTCGATACCAAGCGATGTTCTCGAACAGGATCTTGCCGTTCGCGCAGACCGTGTCGAAGGTGTGCTCTTCGCCTTCGACGAATTCTTCGACGGTCGCTTCGGTCAAGTGACCCATCTTCTTCAGCGCCGCTTCCAACTCAGCCGCTTCGCGCGCCGGATACGTGTCGGCCGAACCTGCGCCCGAGACGGGCTTGATGATCAGCGGATAGCCGAAGCGTTCGGCCGCGTCCCAACATTCCTTCTGTGAGCGAACGCGAGCGTGGCGCGGCATTCGGACACCTGCGCCCTCGAGCACGCGCTTCATCTCGACTTTGTCGCGGAACGGCACTGTTTGCGCGACCGTCATGCCGGGCACGCCGAGCGACGCGCGCACTTTAGCGGCGAGGATCATGCCCGGTTCCCACAGGCATTCGACGCGATCGATCGACTGTCCTTTGCACCACTCCTTGATCTTCTGCGCGGTCGCGTCCTCGTCCCACAGGTGCTGCACGGCGAGGTACGCGTGCATCGACTTCTTGAGCTCGGGCGTCAACGCTTCGCGCGCTTGATCTCCGACGCCGTAGACGCGCGCGCCGACTTCTGCGAGACCGCGCGTGAAATGCGGCATCTCGGCCGGATAGCCGGGAGAGATCATCAAGACGTTCATCGTGGGGGGGGGCTCCGAGTCGACGGTGGAGGACGAGCGGCGCGGGCGATTCTGTTCTAGCGTGCGCGTGAAGGCAACGCCGATGGCGAAAACAGCCTGTTTTTCAGCCCAATTCGACGCGCACGAGCTCGATCATGCGCTTCAAGGCCTGCTCGACGACGGCCGTGTCCTGGTGGCGCACGATGACGAAGCCCTCGCCTTCGTAACCTTCTTTCGGAGCCGCGCCGATCTGCGGCAGTTTCGCTTCGACGACGAGCGTACCAAGCTCTTTTTGCGCCTGTTCCAAGCCGCGGATCGCTTTCACGCGGCCTTGCCCCTGTCCGCGCAAGTACGCGGCGCCGGCGGAGTACTTGCGCTCCGGCACGTCGAAGCGATCGAACACCATCAGCTCGACCCAGGCTTTGTACATGTCCTTGTCGTGCGCGTAGCTCATCAGCGTCGTGAACTGCGCACCGGGCGGACGCGCGGCGACTTCCGAGATGGCAATCGAACCATCGCGACGACGGAACCATTCCATGTGCGTCAAACCGGTCTGCATGCCGAGCACGTCGAGCGCTTTCGGACCGGCGGCGTGGATCTTCTTGAATTCAGGCCCGTCGATCTTGCGCGGCAAGTGCACGACCCATTGGATCCACGGATTCTGCAGCACGTCGAGCGGCGTCGGCGAGTAGCGACCGATCGAGTGGAAGACGTGCTTGCCGTCGATCGTGACCGAGTCGAACGAATACTCCTCACCTTGGATGAACTCTTCGAAGAGCACCGGGTCGGAGGCCTGAATCGGCTGCGATTTGAGATACGTGTCGAGCTGCGCGCGGTCGTCGACGCGGTGTGTGTTGCGCGCTCCGGCGCCGGCCGGCGGTTTGACGACCAGCGGATAGCCCACGCTTTCGGCGAACGCGAGCGCGTCTTTCGAAGCGCTGCACAAGCGGTGCTTCGCGCACGGAATGTCGTTCGCGCGCAGCACGCTCTTCATGCGCGACTTGTCGCGGAAGTTGTGTGCCGCTTCGACGGACAAACCCGGCAAGCCCAACTTCGCACGCACTTCGGCGACGGGCACTTGGAGTTGCTCGAGGATCGCGATCAGGCGATCGACCTTGCCGTCCCAACTCTTCGAAATCTGCTTCACCGCCGCGAGCAATTGGTCGGGCCGCATCGCGTCCTCGACGCGGTAGTGAGCGGACAATTTGTCGCGCAATTCCTTCGGCAAGCTGTCGGCTGATTCTTGGCCGATGATCGCGAGTCGAACGCCAGGCAAACTGGCCGCCGGCGTGACGAAGCGCATGGTCGCATCGAGGGCGAAAGGCGCGACGAAGATGACGTTCCGCATGGGCGCACTCTACACTCCGCGATGCTCGAGAGTCACCCGCCCCAACACGGTCCATTGAGTCCCCCACATCGATGAGCGCGCTCGACATCTGCCTGGTTTCCTCGGAAGTGGCCCCGTTCGCGAAGACGGGCGGATTGGCCGACGTGACAGCGGCGCTCGCTCGCTATCTGTCGCGCGCCGGCCACGACGTGCGCACGTTCTTGCCTCTGTACAAGCGCATCGCAGCGAGTAAAGCGATCCTGACGCCGGTCGACGGATTGCAGGACCTGTCGATGAAATTCGCAGGACGCGTCGTCCGCTATTCGATTTGGTCGACGCCCATCTCGAAGTGCGAAGCGCAGCTCTATCTCGTCAAGTGCCCTGATTTCTACGACCGCGAAGGCATCTACGATGCTTCAGGTGACGAGCACCTGCGTTTCGCGTTCTTGTCGCGCGCCGCGATCGAAGCCTGTCAGTACATGCGTTTCGCACCGGACGTCTTCCACGCGAACGATTGGCACACGGCGCTGATCCCGCTGTACCTGAAGACGGTGTACGCGTGGGATCGTCTGTTCGCGAAGACGCGCACCGTGCTGACGCTGCACAACAACGCGTACCAAGGCATTTTTCCCTCCAGCGTCGCGAACGAAATCGGACTCGCGAACGAGTCGCGCTACTTCCATCAAGAGGATTGGCGCGAAGGTCGGATCGGCTATCTGAAGACCGGGATTCTGTACGCGACCGCGGTCTCGACCGTGTCGAAGACGTACGCGCGCGAGATCCAAGGCGACGATCTCGGCATGGGCTTGCAGAACATGCTGCGTCAACGCGACGACCACTTGTTCGGCATCTTGAACGGTGTCGACGTCGACGAGTGGAGCCCCGCGACCGACACGTTGATCCCGCATCGCTTCACGAAGGACGACCTGTCAGGCAAGAGCGCGATGAAGGCCGCGCTCTTGAAGAAGGCCGGACTGCCGCACGATCCGCGCGCTCCGCTCGTCGGCATCGTCTCGCGTTTCACAACCCAAAAAGGCTTCGATCTGCTGACCGAGGCGATGACCGTGTTCTTGCAACGCGAGAACATGCGCATGGTCGTGCTCGGCAGCGGCGAAGAGCGTTTCGAGCGACAATTCAGCTGGCTCGCGAAGAACTTCCCGCAGAAGGTCGCGTACAAGAACGGCTACGACAACGAGCTCGCGCACTGGATCGAAGCGGGTTCGGACGTGTTCCTCATGCCGTCGCGTTTCGAGCCGTGCGGTCTGAATCAGATGTACTCGATGGCTTACGGAACGGTGCCTGTCGTGCGCAAGACGGGCGGACTGGCGGACACGGTGCAGCCGTGGAATCCGATGACGCAGCAGGGCACCGGATTCGTGTTCGAGGAATACGACGCGCAAGCTTTCTTCGATGCCTTGCAGCGTGCGCTCAGGACCTATCGTGATGAAGCGCAGTGGCGCCGCTTGATGCTGAACGGAATGTCGCAAGACTTCTCGTGGGAGAATCAGATCCAGCGTTACGTCGAACTCTATCGCCGACTTCCGCAGCTCTGAGCGGAACAGGTGCGCGTCGGACCATCTCGACCGTCAACGGTTACTGAAGTTGGTCCGAATCCGAACTCTTCCGGTTCGACCGTAACCAGCGCGCCGAGGGACAATTCGGTTTGGTAGAGTTCGAGCGCGGAGCGGCAAATCCTTTCGCGATCGGAGGGTTTCGAGCCCACGAGACGCAACACACCACGGTGAGACCGGCGTTTGAGGACTGCCCGTTCTCCGAAGTCCTTGTCGAGCGTCACCAGAATTCTCCGTTCGCGCAGTGTCAATGCGAGTAACTCGTCGTCCCCGGGATCCGACTGCATATCGCCACTCCAGAGCACGTCGCAACCGTGCTCACGAATCTGTTCACCCACACGCCCGGACACGTAGGTGTCGAGCAGGATCCGCATGAATCACACGGCAGTGTCGGGGATCGGTGGGTCGAATCGCTCGTGCGAAAGTGCGCATCTTGCGAGAACGAGACAGGCCTGAATGTCTTCAGCATCCAGCCATGGATAGGCGTCGAGGACCGCTTGATTCGTCCCTCCAGCGGCTAGCATCACGAGCACATGCTCCGCACCGAGACGTCGACCACGAATGATCGGCTTGCCGCCGAAAATCTGCGGGTCAGACGTGATGCGCTGAAGGAGAGTGTCTTCGGAGTGCTGTCATGTTCCGGGCTCGATGCCCTCGAGAATAGCATGGTAGGCTCCCGCCGTCCTTCATCGGCATCCGCCCGAGACTAATCCTATGCACGTGATCTTCGTCGAACCGGCTTTCCCTAGAAATCAGCGGGAATTCCCGCGCGCGCTCAAGGCTGTCGGGGCGAAAGTCACCGGTATCGGCGAGAGCTCCGTCAACTCGCTCGACCCCGAGCTGAAGGGTTGGCTCGATGCGTACGAGCAAGTTTCGTCGGTGACGAACACGCAGGCGTTGCACGACACGGTCAAGCGCATCCAAACGCGCGGTTGGGTCGATCGCCTCGAGTCCACGGTCGAAGCACACACCGAACCCGTCGCGAAAGTGCGCGAAGCCTGCTCGATCCCCGGCACGTCGGTGAAGACTGCGTTCCTCTGTCGCGACAAGCCAGCGATGAAGGAAGCGCTGCGCGCTGCCGGAGTGCCGTGCGCGCAATCGACCGGCACATCGTCGGCCGACGAAGTGCGCTCGTTCGTCAAGTACGTCGGCTTCCCCGTCATCTTGAAGCCGCGCGCGGCCGCCGGAGCAGCAGGAACGTTTCGCGCCGGCAACGAGGCTGAACTCGAGCAAGTGATCGTCGAATCGGGCGCAGCGAACGGCGCTCCCGTTGCCGTCGAAGAGTTCATCGAAGGACACGAGGGCTTCTACGACACGCTCGCGATCGAAGGCAAAGTCGTGCACGACTTCGCGTGTCACTACTTCCCGAACGTGCTCGAAGCGATGCGCACGCGTTGGATCAATCCGCAGATCCTCGTCACGAACCGCAGCGACGATCCCTCGTACGACGAAGTCAAGACGATGGGTCAGAAGGTGATCCGCGAGCTCGGGATCGGCACTTCGGCGACACACATGGAGTGGTTTTTCGGCGAAAAGGGCCTCAAATTCAGCGAAATCGGCTGCCGTCCGCCCGGCGTGCGTGTGTGGGACTTGTACGGCGCCGCGAACGATCTCGACATGTACGTCGAGTGGGCCAAGGCGATCGTGCACGGTCGCACGGATGCTCGCGCTTCGCGCCGTTTTGCTGCCGGGATGATCGCGCTGCGCCCGAGCTGCGACGGCGTCATCACCGGTTACGAAGGTGTCGAGAAGATCCAAGCCGCGTTCGGCAAGCACATCTTCGACTCGCACTTGCCGCCGGCCGGCTCGAAGACGCAAGGCGTGTCGGGCGGATACATGGCGAACGCGTGGATGCGTTTGCGCCACACCGACTACGACGAGTTGCGCAAGATCATGAACGCGGTCGGCGAGACGGTGAAAGTGCACGCCAAGCCGGCGTGAGCGCGCTGTCGAGGTGAACTCGAGCATGCGCGGCCGCTCAACTCAGCGGCCGCTCGACTCAGCGGCCGCT
>Ga0163146_10001630_pt1 | contig 31860 bp, 23 predicted proteins | sample OliLakLV19MP7G1_FD_148648 | JGI IMG/M metagenome (GOLD analysis project Ga0163146, IMG submission 148648) | Freshwater microbial mat bacterial communities from Lake Vanda, McMurdo Dry Valleys, Antarctica - Oligotrophic Lake LV.19.MP7.G1 | ecosystem: Environmental > Aquatic > Freshwater > Lake >...
TTTTGCCATCCCCATTAAAATCACTAATTGTTACCTTATCACCATAATAGAGTTGATCTATCTGAGGAGTGCGGCTGAAAGTGAAGGACGTTTCAACAAACCCAGTTCCAGTAGAAACTGCTTTATGCCAAGGCGCTGAATTATTAGTAGTGCTGGTCCGGGATAAAATATCGGTTTTACCATCCCCATTAAAATCTCCAAAAAATAATAAATGCCATTTGGTTGGAAAGCCTGAAACATAGATACTTCGAGCTATTAGATTATCAAAAGTAAAGATTTCACAAGTTCCATCTTTAATGAGCATTAAATCACTTTTGCCATCACCATTAAAATCAACTATATGTACTTTATCTACTGATGCCCAATTTGAAACTGGAAAGTTAACGGTTCCTGTCGTTGTAACCGACGCTAAATTAATAGTTCCATTCCCAAAATATAGATGGACACCATAAGTACCATTGGTGTTATGTCCCAGCATTGAAAGCAAATCGCTGATACCGTCGCCATTAAAATCCCCTGAGAAAATAAAATTGCCACTACTATTTATTTTGCTAAAACTGGTAGGAAGGGAAACATTAATAATTGTACTAAAATTGGTGGCATCACTTGAGCTTTTATATATTCTAACTTCGTTTAGGACACGACTTGAGCCTGAACCCGTCGTTTTTACAGTTGCTACATCGTCTGCCCCGTCACCCGTAAAGTCTGTAGTGTAAAAGTTGTAGGCGTTCGGTATATCTTTTTTATCAACAATTGTAAAACTTGTAGGTAAAGGCTGCGTTGCAGCCAGGGTAAAATTGCTGTTTGAAGCTGTCCTCTTGTAAATTTTAAATTCTGTATGATAAATTATATTGCCCGACATCATGCGAGTAGCAGCTAAAATGTCGGAATACCCGTCTGCGTCAAAGTCTCCAGAAAGTATATCAATGGTTTGTCCAGCTACAGCACCAGAACTAGTAGGCATTGGAAAATCTGCCGGTTCGTCTCCATATTTAAAAATAGTGGAGTTTAATGAAACACCATTGCTACCAGTTTCAACTACTTCTTTCAAAAAAGAATTCACATCGTTAAAACCATACTTAAAAGTGTAGGTCTTAAAAGCAGCTGAACCTTCAGCGGTGATAGTGATATTGTCTAATAAATACCTACTTGCCACAGAAGCATTTGCCTGATAGGTGGTGTTTATATCTGTACGTACAGAATAATTAAACTGAAGTATATTATAAGGTATCAACCCTGTGTTTGAATTACCTGTATATCTTATTGTTTGGATGCGAGAATCTCTATAAAAATCGTTAAAATACTCAAACACCATGTAATTACCATCATTGTATTTTATCTTATTGAGTCTCCAATACAAAACAATGGTGTTGCCTTGATTTCGAAATTGTGAATCACTGGTTTTACCGTACTCCATTGTGACTCCATCTTTTGTGACTACCTCAAAATAGTCTGGTCCTCCTCCAGTTGACCCATAAGAAGTAATGGTTGCAAAGCTCTCCGATTCTGTAGCGTAGGTAGCGCCATTGGCTCCATAAGTACCACTTACAACCACTAATCTCGTACCATCCAATGTAAAGCGGTCATTGGCACTAAAATCAATGGCATTGGCAGTGCCATCATGATAGATGGTCTTCTGACCACGCGAAATAACGGATAATCCACCGAGACTCCAGCCGTATCCAAGTACTCCATTACCGCCCAACGAATTATAGGAGGCTGTAATTTGTGGGGCGACTCCATTTGTACCCGGTGGAACCGCGATCGGGATGGTATAGCTTGCCCCTCCAGAAGAAACATCTGCTGATGCAGCTACGGTTCCTACTGGTAAACCCAAATCAATTGTTTTAGTAAAATTACCACTGTTGAAAAGCCCCGTGTAGTTAGTACCTTGTGCTTCAAGCGAAGTTTGAGAGGCCAAAGCTAACGCAAGGAGAATAAAGATTTTACAGATTTTTAAGGATAGGTGTTGCATATCGGTTTTAGGATTTTGATTTCAAAAAATAGAATAAATAAAACGAACCATTCATCAAATATCAAATGATGAATCAATAAATATTTATTTGAAAGAATAGATATTAAAGTATCTTATCAAGACACTTCGTTTGATGAACCAATAATAAACCAGCTTTTACTACGTAAAATATAAATGGAATTCTTTCAAGAAAGGAATTGAAAGAAGAAAATTTTTGATGTGTTGTTCATTACAAAGGTGGAAATTTAAAATGATATTGTCAATAGGTAGTTATGTTAAAAAATTCATTTCGTCAAAAATTCTAAAAGCTTAACATTTAGTTTACAATATGCGATTTTACTCCTCCAACTTTCTACTCGGAAAACTCTTTTTTGCAACCATTTGTTTGTAAATTTGTAGTTGCACAGGCTTTAGCCTGTACTCGTATAAGTGACTTTAGTCGCTTAAAATCAAATAATAAAATGACTATAGATACAAAAACCATCATAAAAGCCCTTACCCGCGTCCTCGACCCCACCACTGGGCAGGACATCATCACCCGCAGTATGGTGCGCGACCTTGCTGTGGAGGGCAATAACATTAATTTTACCATCGAACTGCCCTCACTCAAAAGTGAATATAAATCCGAACTCAACTTCGCTTGCATCGCTGCCATTCAAGAAGTTTATCCGCAAGCCAACGTCAACATTCACTTGAGCGCATACACCGAAGAATCCCAGCAAAGCACGAGCGTGTTGCCTCAAATTCGTAATATCATCGCGGTGGCTTCGGGTAAAGGTGGCGTGGGGAAGTCAACGGTGGCGGTCAATTTAGCACTTGGCTTACAACAACTCGGCGCAAAAGTGGGCATTTTAGACGCGGATTTATATGGACCGTCCATTCCCACGATGCTCGGCTTGCAAGGCAGACGACCTCAAATTGAATACGTGTATGACAAACCCAAAATCGTACCGCTCGAAGCCTACGGAATGCAAGTTGTTTCCATCGGTTTCATCGTGGAGCCGGAGCAGGCAGTCGTGCTGCGCGGTCCACGTTTGTCGGGCGTTATCAAACAATTTGTACAAGACACGATGTGGCAGCCCTTGGATTATTTAATCGTAGATTTACCACCGGGAACCGGTGACATTCAATTAACGTTGGTACAAACCGTGCCGATTACTGGAGCTGTCATGGTCACTACGCCACAGGAAGTAGCCATCGTGGATGCAGTGAAAGCGATGAATATGTTTTTGCTTCCGCAAATTAATGTGCCGATTTTAGGAGTGGTAGAAAATATGTCGTGGTTTACACCCAAAGAATTGCCTGATAATAAATATCTATTGTTCGGCGAAGGTGGAGGTAAAAAATTAGCGAAATTGAGTCGTTCCGTTTTGTTAGGACAAGTACCTATCGTTCAGGGAATTAGAGAAGGTGGCGACACGGGTAAACCGGCAATTCTGGGAGACGAACCCATTACAAAAGAAGCTTTTTTAAATATTGCTAAAAACGTAGCCCGACAAGTCGCTTTGCGCAATGAAATGATGGAACCAACGCAGGTAGTGAAGATGATGCAATAAATCGGGTGATGGGGTGATCGGGTGATGGGTTTATCCCTTGTTACTTACACCTAGATATCAAATACTGGATACTACATACTAAGTTCCAGATACTAAATACAAAATCAAAATGGAAAAAGAAATTTTATTAGCTCGAATAGACGCTGCGCTCAATGACGTTCGCCCGCATCTTGCCGTAGATGGGGGGAATGTGGAATTGGTGGATGTTACGGAAGATAACATCGTGCAAATCAAGTGGTTAGGTGCTTGTGATGGTTGTAGTATGTCGTTCATCACCATGCGTGCGGGTATCGAACACGCTATTCGCAGCAAATTACCGGAAATCATGGGCGTAGTTGCAGTAAATGGAAATTAAAAAATCATTACTGCAATGTCGAAACATGATTTGTATCACGAGGATGTGAGAGAAGCACTTATAAAAGATGGCTGGACGATTACGCATGACCCGCTGACTATACCAGGACTGGGTGATTCGGATTATCACATTGATTTAGGTGCAGAAAGATTAATAGGCGCAGAAAAAGCAGGAGAAAAAATTGCAGTTGAAATCAAAAGTTTCGTCGGTAAATCTTTTGTATCAGCTTTTCATAATGCTTTAGGACAGTTTAATAATTATCAAGTAGCGTTGGAAAGAAAGGAGCCGGACAGAGCATTGTACATGGCAGTTCCTGAAACGTTTTACATCAACTATTTTAATAACTATCATATGAAGAGAGTGATGGAGCGATTTGATTTGAAAATTATTGCATTTAATGTAGATAATCAAAATATTGTAGAATGGAAAAAATAGCAAAATACCGACAAATTATTACGAGTTTCATGCAAGAGCAAGCAGACATTCGTAAAAACAGAGAACAGGTACAAACCCAATTTGTTAAAGATGAAGAGGGAAGGCATTATCAGTTGGTAAATGTTGGATTTCAAAAGGGAATTCGCATTTATGGATGTTTTATTCACATTGATATAAAAGCAGATGGAAAAGTATGGATACAGCATGATGGCACTGACCTTGAAGTAGCCGATATTCTGAATGAAATGGGCATTCCGAAAGACGATATTGTACTTGGTTTTTATGAAGAAAAACTGCGCCAATACACTGATTTTGCTATTGTTTAACCGCAGAAATTTTGCACGCAAAGACGCAAAGTTTTTATTTATAACAGCAGCAGGATGTAACTTTTAAGGATTGACATTACATGAACACATTAACACACAAACACACAAATACATCAAACCCAGCCTTAGCACTCCTGCTTTTCAACGAACTCAAAAAAATCACCCAGCGTACAGAGCCGTCTGGCAATGTCGCTGCATTATACCGTTTATTACAATTATTATTTTTAGAAGTAACAAAAGCCGAGCGGCTGCAATTTTCCACCTTGTTTGCACGCATCGCGTACGTGTCGCACCAGCATCAACTCGAACGGCAGCTCCAATTTTACATTCATTCTTTCCGAAAATTAGCGGAAAATAGCTTTAGAACTGGACAAGCAAGCGAAGAATTATATCCATTGGGTTTGAAAGTTGTTGCTGAATGTATTTCTATTTTATTACAAACGCCTATTACATCGGAATTACAAACATTAATCCCAGAAAAGTGGCAATATGTTTACACGCCTTCCGAAATCCGAGCCTTCCGACCCAAGTTGCGGGTGGTCGCTTTGCGCGATGATAAAACACTTAAACAACTGATTGTCAAGTCAGAAGATGCGCCAGAATATACCGTTCGGGTACAATATGGCATTATCGGACATAATGAAAATTTCGACCCGACAATTGCCGGGATTCGGCGGGTATTTGGCTTTCCGGTTACCTTGAATTTGCTGGATGTAGAAATTGATAAAGCGGGCATTTATCGCCCGAAAGCATTTGTGGTGGAGCCGGATTATTTGGTGGACGTGTCCGCCGTTGCCGAATGTTTCCGCGAGGGTAGGGTAGAGCCGTTCCTGCATTTGACCAAAAAATTTATGCCATTTGAAGTCAGCAAACACTTGGCGTTGGGAAATATTGCTAACTTTTTCTTGGATGAATTAATGCATCAACCCGATATTACATTCAAAGAATTATTTCCGAAAGTATTCCAAATCAGTCCTTTAGCGTTTTGTTTATTTGAAAATGCGCAACTCCGCGAGATTCATAACGAAAGTCAACGACACTTTTTGACGCTGAAAAAACTAGTAAAAGAAGATTTAGCCGAGCAGCAATTAGAGATTGACCACTGCTTTTTAGAACCTACATTCTACTCCGAAATCTACGGTTTACAAGGTCGTTTGGACGTTTTTCACCAATCCGAAGAAAAGTCGGCAATCATAGAATTAAAAAGTGGTAAACCTTTTCAGCCCAATGTATATGGCATCAGTCCAAATCATTTTGTACAAACTTTATTATACGATTTGCTGATACAATCCACTTTTGGTAAAGAAATTAATCCGGTTAATTACATATTATATTCCAGTCAGGAAGAGCGTCCCTTGCGTTTTGCGCCGCGTGTGCGAGCGCAGCAATATGAGGCGTTACAGGTTCGGAATCATTTAGTAGCTTTGGAATGGATGTTATTACAAATTGGACAAAAAGGCGATTTGTTAGAACAAGGTGAAAAGTTATTTGGCAAATTAAAACCGGGATTCTTTCCACATTTGAAAGGCTTTGCAATGAAGGATTTGACCGAGTTTGAAAAGAATTGGACTAATCTAAATGTAATAGAAAAAAAATACATTACTGCTTTTTCGGGCTTTATTGCACGCGAACATCAATTAGCGAAAACGGGTATTCAAGGCATCGAATCCGTCAATGGACAGGCATCGCTTTGGTTGGATACTTTTGAACGCAAGCAAGAACAATTTTGTATTATCAGTCATTTACAACTCGCTCAAAATCAGACGAATGCGGATGAACCACTCTTGATTTTTAATAAAACAGCTTACACGAATCCACTCGCCAATTTCCGACAAGGAGACATTGCTGTGTTATATCCACAAGGTGATTCGCCCTTAGCGCAGCAGATTTTCAAATGTACGATTGTAGAATTGAAACCCGATTCTGTCACGGTACGCTTGCGTTCGCGGCAGTTCAACGTTTCTATTTTTGAGCATTTTAAACTTTGGAATCTCGAACCGGATTTGCTCGATAGCTCGTTTTTAGCGATGTACCGCGGCTTATATGAATTTGCGAAAAGCCATCCAAGTAAAAAGAATTTGTTATTAGGAAATTGTCCGCCAAAGCAAGGAGAGCCGTTCCATTTAGTAAAAGATATTGAATTAACGGAAGAGCAACATAATATTTTACGTCAGTTATTATCCGCTCCTGATTACTTTCTACTCTGGGGACCGCCCGGCACCGGCAAAACCAGCGTTATGTTGCGACATATCGTACAGTATTTATTACAAAATACTAATGAAAATATTTTATTATTAGCTTACACCAATCGTGCGGTGGACGAAATGTGTGAATCTATTGAGGCAATTGGCGGCGATATTCGCAATCAATATTTTAGAATTGGTTCGCATTACTCGACGGATGAACGCTTTCACGGGCAGTTATTACAAACTAAAACCGAAGGCATTACTACGCGGCAAGATTTAAAGCAAGTCATTGAAAACCATCGTATTATTGTGGCAACCGTTTCTTCCATTGGCACCAAACCAGAACTATTTTCGCTCAAAAAATTTGATACCGTTATTATTGATGAAGCCTCGCAGATATTGGAACCGATGCTAGCAGGATTGTTGCCACAGTTTAAACGCTTCTTCCTCATTGGCGACCACAAACAATTACCTGCTGTTGTTACGCAAGATGCCGAAGCCTCCACCGTGCGCGATGCTGATTTGCAAAATATTGGCTTGACCAACTTGCGAAACTCTTTATTTGAACGCCTTTTCAAACGCTGTCAACAACAAGGCTGGCACTGGGCGTACGCGCAACTCAGCCATCAAGGGCGCATGCACCAAGACATCATGGTATTTCCAAATATTCATTTTTATCAAAATACCTTGAAAATTCTACCCGAAACTACGCCTGCTTATTCACGGCAAATCAATTCCATTATATTCCAAGTAAATGGAAATGCTACTGACTTAGAATATATGATTTGTCAAAAACGGGTCTTATTTATTCCTACCGAAATGGACACCCTCAGTATCACGATGAAAACCAACCGGCATGAGGCGGAAAAGATAGCGGAATTGATTGTGGCTTTTCGAAAATTGCAGGATGTCAGATACCAGATGCCAGATGCCAGACGCGAGCCACAAGATGCTGGATACCAAATACTAAATACTAAATACCAAGTACCCTTAAACATTGGAATCATAACGCCGTACCGCGCTCAAATCGCTCAAATCAGAAGCGTACTTGTTGGGAAAGAAATAGACATCACGAACTTAACTATAGACACCGTCGAACGCTATCAAGGCGGCGCGCGCGATATTATTCTCATCTCCTTGTGTACCAATAATTTATATCAACTCGAAGCCCTTTCTTCCCGCTCCGACGAAGGTATTGACCGCAAGCTAAACGTAGCCCTCACCCGTGCGCGGGAACACGTCGTGATATTGGGTTGTCCAACGTTGTTACAAGAAAGTGCAGTGTATCGGGCGTTGATGGAAGCCGTGAAGAATTAGGAAATCTTCATTGAATTAAACGAAATAAACGCCGAATCCGAAGGATTCAAATGTTTATAGCAAACGAATAATTCACCAATACGACCCCATCGGGGTCGAACCTTTTGTACGCATTGGAGCTATAAACATTTCATCCCTTTGGGATGACGCTATGTGACCCTGAAAGGGTCGTATGTTTATAGCACAAATAGATGTCACCTACATTTGACCCTAAAAGGGTCGCACCATGCGTGGGCACATTTTTCTATAAATAATCCCTTCAAGATAAGACTATTAAACCATCATTATAATTATCATACCCTCTTCTCCAGCACCACAAACTCCAGCGGCTGATTCAAAATTTCAAACTTTTCATTCGGTTCGAAGGGTAGGATTTCGCCTGTGCGTTGATAGCCGTGGCGCTCGTACCACGCGATGAGTTCGGGGCGTACGGAGATGACCGTCATGTAAATGGTAGGGACGTTTTCTTTTTGAGCGTAATTTTCGGCGGCTTGGAGGAGTTGCTTGCCAATGCCTTTTGCCTGCAAGGTTGGAGAGACCGAAAGCATACCGAGATAGATTTTATCATCTTGTTTTTTTAGGCGCACACAGCCGATGAGGGTGTCGGTTTCATTCACATACTTTAAAAGGACGCTGTCAGATTTGTTAATAATCTTTTGTAATTCTTCGGCATCTGTACGTAAGCCGCCGATGAGGTCAGCTTCGGTGGTCCAGCCTTGCTTGGAGCCTTCGCCGCGATAAGCACTATTGATAAGGTGAACGAGGGCTGGCACGTCTGGAAGGGTAGCAATTGAAATCATAAATTTTTGTAATTTTAGTGGGTTATTGAGACGTGACCGGTTTTCGAAAACCGGTCACGTCTGAAGATGCAAAAATGAAAATTTTATTTGTATAGATTTGCCAAATCTTAAATTGAATCAAATGAATCGCCTTCAAAACATTCCCGGATTTTCGATAGACCAAGTGGCAAATGCGGCTGGCAATGACCCGGACGTGTTGCGCATGGAAAATTTAGATACTGATTTGCGCCCACCGGAAGTAGTATTGGAAGCGACTCGGAACGCCGTCGGGCGTGATGATGATAACAGTTACTTGCCATTTACGGGTAGAATGGAATTGCGACAAGCAGTAGCCGAGAAATTACAGAAAGAAACAAAACTGTCTTACGAAGCAAACAATGTAGTCATCACTTGCGGCGGAACGGAAGGATTATTGGACGCGCTGCTGGCAGTTACGAATCCGGGCGATGAGGTAATTTTGACCGACCCGACGTATGCAGGCATGATTTATCGGGTAAGATTGGCGGGAGGCGTGCCGAAGCTCGTGCCATTCGTGTCCACGTTTGGCGAGTGGCGATTGGATTTGGACGCATTGCGGCAAGCGGTGACCCCAAAAACAAAAGCAATTTTTATCATGAATCCTTCGATGCCGTCGGGAGCAGTTTTAAATTTGAAAGAGTGGGAAGCAATTGCAGGATTGTGCCGAGAACGGAATTTGTGGCTGTTGTACAATGCAGCGATGGAGCGCATTTTGTATGATCATCAAAAAGTAGTTCATCCTGCAACGTTATTTGATATGTCGGAACGAGTGATTACAATTGGCTCTGTATCAAAAGAATATCGCATGATTGGCTGGCGCGTGGGCTGGGTCGTCGCTCCTAAATCTATTATCAACGAAATCGCGAAAGCACATATTTATAATACGGTAACGCCGGTGGGCATTAGTCAAATGGGAGCGGCAGCAGCTTTGAAAATGGATGAAAACGATATTGCAGAAAGCGTTCAAGTATGGGAAGCGCGGCGCGACGTAGTCAATGAGCAGTTAAAAAATTACAATATGATACCCGCCGCCGGTGGATGGTCGCAATTGTTGGATGTCACGTCTTTTGGAATGACTGCCGAAAAAGCGTCGGAATTATTATTACAAAAAGGGAAAATAGCCGTCACGCACATGACCCATTGGGGCGAGCAAAATAGTGAACAATTTGTTAGATTAGTATTCAGTAATGAATCGGTGGAACGATTGCAAACATTAGGCGAGCGGTCTCGAAGGACATTTGGCAGTTTTTAAAAATTGCCCCGTGCTTTCCGCCGTAGGCTACGACCGTCGGCGGAAAGCACGGGGCAATTGAAACTTCCAAAAAATCAATTTCCTAATCACCGCTCACCATTTCCTAATCGCACCCATTAAATCGTCCCAACAATACTCGGTTTTGAAGTAGGTGCAGCACTGCCGCCTTCTTTTTCCAAAGTGATAGCGAATACTTCCGCTGCTACAACTACGTTCATTTCCTGCAAATTGGAACTTCCAAACGTAATAAGACCTGCGTCTTGTGGTTTATTATTTACAATTGCCCAGAGTTGGTATTGTGTGCCGGGAGTTGGTGGTGCTAAGTTTTTAATAGACAGTAAAGTCTTTCTTCGTGCCTGATTCCAATAGACAATTACTTCTTCATTTGGTCTACCTTTTAAACGAACCGTCTTAGTCGTAGGGTTTTCTACAATATCTAATCGTTCGGAAGCACCCCAGTTGCGCGTCTCTAAATCTTCTTTTTCAAGCACAATTTTTTCTAATTCTTGCTCGGCACGGGTCCATTTGTACAAAAAGAAGAGCCACAAAAGCCATCCAATGAGCGCAAAAATTAGCAAAGCAATCCACTTTATGTTAGTGTTAGCAAGGGGAGAGACCGTTGTAGCGGCATCTTGAATTTTATCTAAAATTTGTTTTTTTAATTCCGGTCTTGGCTCCCGAGCATGTAGGAGTATATACTCATTCAATGCTTCTTGAATGTGTTCGATTTCGGCTTGTATTGCTGGGTATTGTTGTGCCAATGCCAACGCCGTTCTGCTTTCGGCAGGAGAGAGCGCTTCCATCACATAAAGTTCCAGCACGCCCGATTCTATGTAGGCTTTTACATTCATTACACCCTGCTAAAACATTTCTCTTAAACGATTAATGGCTGCGTACAGGCGGCTTTTTGCTGTTCCAAGTGGAATTTCTAAAGCTTCTGCCGCTTCTGATTGCGTGTATCCTTTGAAGTAAATCAAATCTACGATGGCTCTTTGTTCTGGATTTAGCTTTTTTGTCAAATCCTTCAAACCGATGGTTTCAGGATTCAAACCAGCTTCAGACAATACAAAAGAGATGTCTTCGATTTTTTCATTTTTAATATTAAAACTTTTTAGGCGAACCCTATCAATAGCAGCATTGCGCGCAATATTTACAATCCAAGTGAGTAAATTGCCTTTGGCAGCGTCATATTTTAGCGCGTTATTCCATATTTTCAAGACTGTATCTTGCAATACTTCCTCTGCTGCTTCTGTGTTTTGTAGCACCCTGTAGATAACGCCGTATAATGCAGATGCGTATTTATCATATAGCAATGACAAACCTTCCTTTTTACTGTCTTGCAGCAAACGGACAATTATTTCATCAGATGTAGGCAATTTTATCTTGCTCAAGGATAAGGTAGTCTTGGATGTAACAGCAAATATAGCCAATCTGAAAAGAGAAAGGCGAATTGCGCGTTTATGTTCGATTTAATTTCTTGTAAAAGAATAAAAAGGTCGGCTAAATGCTATTGTTCTTGGGAATTGAGCCAAAATTAAAAAAAAATACTAATATGTTAAAAACAAGTGGTTAAGGTATAAAAAAAGCACGTCTGCTGTCTGTCTACCAACAGATTTACAGCCAACAAACGTGCTTCTACTAAGGTGGCGCATTTCAAAAATGTGCCAGATTTTCATTTGATAAATGCGCCACATTGTAATTTACTCTACCTTCGATAATTTGATGGATTGAATCGTCCGGTTGCCCAGCGAAATCCTTGCAAGGTACGTACCGGCTGCCAGCGAAGCGGTGTTCCACTCCGTTTGGTATTCACCCGGCTGTATATTTTCATTTACTACTGTCTGTAATAACTTGCCATTCATATCATAAATAGCAATAGATAACTTGCCACTCGAACGAACGCGATACTTGAACGTGGTCGTCGCTCTGAATGGGTTCGGGAAGTTATAAGCAAATACATCTTGTGCATTCAAACCTGTTACGCCCGTCGTCATAGAAGGCGGCAGGATAGCAGGTTGTGTGTAATTGCGCTCTTCACCGGAGCATTTGCCTGTACCTGACCAAGGCGTTTGCACGTATGGGAAGGCGGCTTTAAGCGTGGTATCATTCACACTTACTTTTGTATCATAACCCAACACACCCAGCAAGATGGGCGACACAGGCGAAGCGGTGCTGTCCAATGGATTATAATCATCATAGAACAAGCCAATCGCTGCCAACACAATACCACCTACTGCTTGTAATTCGATACGCGTTATATCATCCTCGAGGCGGCGTCCATTGGGGAAACCATCCATGTTTGGAATAAATTGCACATTCCTATTGCCGTTATATCGGGGGTCGGTCAAGCCTAATACCGCTGCTTGTACGAGTCCTAAAGTGCTAAAATCTGCACTATTACGCGGCGTGGGCGGCACTGCCATATTGAGGCGGAGCATGTCTCCACCATTGGGTAAAAAGTTGTTAATGAAGGGTTTGCCTGCTGCTAATGGATTGCCACGAGGCTTACCCGTCGCAAGTTGGTAAGGCGGTAAATTAGGTACGCCTGTATGAAAAAGGGGCCATAAATCCACAGAGCGCGGAGAATTAGCACTTGGGAGCAACAAATTGCCAAAACCGGCGGGCGGCTCTGCCAATGCCGTGCCATTCAAAGCTGCATTGCCTTTCAAACCAAACAAGCCATTTTTACCATTGCGGAAGTCAAAAGTACCGAGTGATCTACTCTGGATACGAAGCGGTGCAAAAGCGGGTACTGCGTTACCAAACTTCGTAGTATCCATGTACAACGCCAGTTCTGGGTTGTAAAAATAATTACCGAACGTAGCGATATTTGCCAAGTCTTGATAAGGCGTAAGTGCATTCCACAGGTCTTTGGAACCGATTGGAATCACTGCTTCATTCGTCAAGGGCATCCCGAGGCGCGATACTTGCACCCAATTGCCACTAAAGGATTCATTTCCAGCAGTATTCAAAGTACGGATCTGCTGACGGCTGGTAGATGCCCAAACTCCAATTACAAAATTTGGATCAAGGACATTTGATATCTGTGTAAGATTTTTGCCATCTTTTTGTAATAACTCAACCGGAATTTGTAATGCAATCGTAGCAACGTTGTAACAAGCCACTGCATCGGTCGGTTTGCTACTCTGGCGTGGTAAATCACCTAAATCAAACACACCACCTAAATCCACAAAAAATGGATCATCGGTAGGACCACAAAATACACGCTCGCCACTGGAAGCCGTATCAATCGCATTTGCCATCAACGTACCATACGACGTATTCAGACCGGCTCCACCACTGATAGAACGTGGACCGACATTGTAAGGAGGCACAGTGCCATTTGCAATCACTGTCGTAAAACTCATGCCACCATTGGTACTTTTTTCCAATTTAAAAGTGGTCTTATGATTTTGCTTACCCAATCTGATGTAGAAGAACGTAGTTGGATCTTCATACGTTTTGGTAAATGTGAAACGGTAAATAATGTCATCGCCGGCAGTAGCAATGTTATTATCAACATGAATTTCATACCGTATATTCTCACCAAAACCATAATAATTGGGACCACCTTGTGGCAATTGAAATGGAATGTAGGCGGCAATAATCGTAACCGTATTTGGATTGTCCGGGCTGCGGAAGGCATACACATCCGTGTTATCCGCCAGCGGGTCATTCGAAATAAGCGGTGCTTCCCGGTGGCTGGAGGCCAGCGCAACTTGTGCGACCAGTAAGCATAGATATAATAACGCACTTAATTTTTTCATTTTTTTAAATCATTAAAGTGAAATGAAATTTGTCACTCTATATATTTTGAAAATAAATAACTTATTGTCCAACTTCAGTTCCGCGCCAAGGCGTTGCCAAATAGGGAAAAGTAGGCCTGAAACTCGCATCGTTTGCTTCTACACCGGTAGAATATTGCAATACGTTTACTAATAAATTGGTAACCGGAGAAGGGCTGCTAGCAGGTACATAATCATCATACCACAAGCCAATAGCTGCCAATACCACGCCACCTACTGCTTGCAATTCAATACGCGTTACATCATCTTCCAGACGGCGACCATTCGGAAAACCATCCATATTAGGAATGAATTGAATGCTCGTATTTTTGTTGTAAGTCGTATCTGTTAAACCGAGTACCGCAGCTTGCACAAGCCCTAAACTGCTGAAAGCCGGACTGTTACGAGGAGTAATAGGTACTGCCATATTCAAGCGGAGCATATCGCCGCCATTGGGCAAGAAATTATTGATGAACGGTTTACCGGCTGCCAATGGATTTCCAGCTGGCTTACCCGTTGCCAATTGATAAGGTGGTAAATTGGGCACACCGGTATGAAAAATGGGCCACAAATCCACCGAGCGCGGAGAATTAGCAGCTGGCAATAATAAGCCGCCGAATGCCGCTTCTGCCAATGCCGTGCCTGCCAACGCTGCATTACCTTTCAACCCAAACAAGCCGTTTTTACCATTGCGGAAGTCGAAAGCACCGAGTGATTTGCTCTGGATACGCAATCCTTTGAAAGCAGGTACTGCTCCACCAAATTGAGAATCATCCATGTACAGTGCCAACTCAGGATTGTAGAAATATCTGCCAAACGTATCAAGGTTTGCCAAATCCTGGTAGGGCGTGAGGAAATTCCAACGGTCTTTATAACCAACCGGAATCACTACTTCATTGGTCAAAGGCATACCGAGGCGAGAGACTTGCACCCAAGTGCCCGTGTCACGCGGAGCCGTTCCATCCGTAGTAAGCGTACGCATCGCGCGACGGCTGGCAGATGCCCACACGCCAATCACGAAGTCGCCATCTAAAATACTTACCGCTTGGTTTACAGTCTTACCGGTCTTTTGCAATACACTGATCGGAACCTGAATAACGATACTATGCACATTGTATTTGGCTATTGCATCCCGAACTTTGCCAGTCTGACGCGGCGAATCACCCAAGTCAAATATGCCTCCTAAGTCTGCATAAAATGGGTCATCTACAGGACCACAGAATACCTTTTCGCCACTGGCGGAACTGGTGTTGATAGCTGCTTGAAATAGCGAGCTGTAATTGGGCGCACCTAAACCTACCGCGCTTTCGATGGAACGAGGTCCGATATTATTCGGCGGTACTATCCCGTTTGTGATGAGTGTCTGAAACGAAGTGCCGCCATTAATGCTGCGCTCCATCGTGTAAGTAGTCTTCAAATTCTGCTTTCCCAAGCGAATGTTAAAGAACGTAGTCGGGTCTTCATTGACTTGACGGAAGGTGAATCTGTAAATAATGTCATCCCCTGGAGTTGCTGTATTGTTGTCAATATGAATTTCATAGCGAATATTTTCGCCGAAATTGTAATAATTCGGACCGCCATCCGGCAATTCCGTCGGGATATAATTAGCGATAATTGTGATGGTATTTGGTGCATCCGGGCTGCGGAAGGCATACAAATCCGTGTTGTCCGCTAATGGGTCGTTGGAAATCAGTGGTGCTTCGCGGTGGCTGGATGCGAACAACAGCTGCACAACCAGCGCGAAAACCATTGTCAGTGTTGCTTTTGGTAAAGCAGGAAAACGCAATGGTAATAAGTTTTTCATGCACGAAAATTTTGAGTGATAAAAATGATATTAAGAGGAGCTAAAAACTTGCTCAAAAAAAGGTAGTCGTACCAGTATGCAGTTGGCTGTACGCAGTCAGCAGTCGGTAATTACTTGATAAACAAGTTTTTTGAGCTTGTGATGCGTTATTCCAATTTTACTTAGTAGTCAGTTAGTAACAGTTACGGGTTAGAGAAGGAAAACGGTTCGCAAAAATACAAACTATTTTTAAAATACAATCAGTTGATTATCAGTTTACACAATGCAGATGCCATGCAAAACTATTGTTAGGCATGATAAAAGCTAAAATATATTGAGATTACTTATTCCAACTCATAGGACAAGTACGGAGAAGTGCAAGCGATTGGTTTTGAAAAGAAAAAAGTTTTAAGGTTTATAGGCCATTTTGAAATCTTTTGACAGTGAACTTGTTTAAAATTGAAGATCTTATCTACCATGAATGGAATAGCTCGGCTGTGCGTTCCCTCATTTAACCACAAGGCTCACAAAGTGTTCCTTGTGAACATGCTGAAAATCCTTGTGCCCTTTGTGGTTAAAGGTATGGTTGGCTTGATACTTACGACTTTGTAAGTACCCATTCGGAAAACATATTCTATATTTTTATCAATTTTAAACAAGTTCAATGCGAAAATAAACACTTGTAAACAAAGCACCACTTTTGTTTAATCTGAAAAAAAGCGTGAACCCATTGTTAAGTTTAAAAACTTTAAGGCTCAATTATGATTTCAAGTTGCTTTTTAGGATTTGGCTAAAGCCCAGAAGTGGTCTACTATTTTATCCCCGCGCTAAAGCGCGGGGCAACTAATTGTCAACGTTTTACCAGTTGCCCCCGCCATTTATGGCGGGGTTAAAAGCAAAATCCTACTCGGCTTTAGCCGAATTTTTACACAGCAACTTGAAACAAGAATAGAGCCAACTTTAAATAGGGCGAGACACCACCTTTCCCGCGTCACTTTCAGCGTGCCCATGAAACCAAACTGCTGTTAGCACTCCAAGCGCTAACAGCAGTTTGGTTTCATAACGATTAGAAATTCCAAAATCAGCGGAAATTTATACTTGGGATGCGTGTCTAATGGCTAAACCTTCGATATAATGAAATACAAATACACCTGCTACTTATTTTTAATACTAACCTTCTTTGCCACGTCAGCGTGGGCACAAAAAGTAACTCCCGCAACAACTTCCACCGCAACGAGCGTCAATGCAGCCGATTTTAAAGGCATGAAATGGCGCAACGTCGGTCCATTTCGCGGCGGGCGCAGTGTGACAGCAGTCGGGATGCCCAATGACCCGATGACCTACATTGCAGGCTACGCGGGCGGCGGCTTATGGAAAACCGAAAACGGCGGTGCCAATTGGACGAATATTTCTGACGGCTTTTTTAAAACCGGCACAGTAGGCGCGATTGCCGTGTCAGATTTTGACCCAAATGTGATTTATGTCGGCATGGGCGAGCACGCGGTGCGCGGCGTGATGACTTCCCCCGGCGATGGAATGTACAAAAGTGAAGACGCTGGAAAGACCTGGAAACACATTGGTTTACCCAATTCCTATCATATTGCTCGGATTCAAATTCATCCAAAAAATCCAGATTTAGTTTATGTAGCCGTGCAGGGCGCAGTGCATGGTCCCAACAAAGAGCGAGGCGTGTACAAAAGTGCAGACGGCGGCAAAACGTGGCGACAAGTATTGACAGTAGATGAAAATACGGGCGCGAGCGAGTTGAGTATGGACTATGAAAATCCGCGCGTTTTATATGCTGCTACTTGGGAGCATCGGCGCTTGCCTTGGCGTGCAGAGAGTGGTGGCGCGGGTTCTGCCTTATATAAATCCACCGATAGCGGAGAAACTTGGACGAAACTGACCAAAGGTTTACCAACAAAAATGGGCAAAACGGCAATCGCCGTGTCACGCGCCAATCCTGACGTGGTCTACGCCAATATTGAAGCAGACCGCAAAGAAGCAGGTGTGTACCGATCGGATGATGGCGGCATGAGCTGGCGCTTGACGAGCAAAGACCCGGCTACGATTGCCAGAGCTTGGTATTATATTGAAATTTATCCCGACCCGAATAATGTAGATGTCGTATACGTGCTTAACGCGCCCATGCTGCGCTCGACCGACGGTGGCAAAACGTTTACGTCTATTGCTACCATTGGGCACGGCGATACGCACGACTTGTGGATTAATCCAAAAAATTCTAAAAACATGATTCTGGCGGACGACGGCGGCGCAGAAATCACGTATAATAATTGCGAAAACTGGTCGTCTCAAGCCAATCAGCCCACGGCACAGTTCTATCGAGTCATCGCAGACAATCAATTTCCCTATAATATTTACGCCGGTCAGCAAGATAATTCTACAGTTGCCATTTCTTCGCGTACGAGCAGCAGCGGCATTGATTTGCGCGACTGGTATCCCGTAGGCGGCGGCGAGAGCGCGTTTATTGCATTCGACCCGAATAATCCTGAACTTATTTACGCCGGTTCTTATCAAGGTAATATTTCTGTTTACAATCATAATACAAAAGATGCGAAAGACATCATGGCGTATCCGACCGTCGGTTTGGCAATTACGCCAAGTACGATGAAATATCGGTATAATTGGAATGCGCCGATTGTAGTACAACCCCAAAATCCGAAAGTTATTTACCATGCTGCTAATAAAGTGCTTCGTACGCAAGATGCAGGTATCACTTGGACGGAAATCAGTCCTGATTTGACCCGAAACGACAAAGCAAAACAAGTAGATGGCGGTGGTCCATTTACCAATGAAGGCGCGGGCGGTGAAGTGTATAATACCATTGCTTACCTGATTGCTTCTCCGCATAAAGCGGGTGTGCTTTGGACGGGCAGTGATTGCGGCTTGGTACACGTCACGCAGGACGATGGCAAAACGTGGTCAAATGTAACGCCTCCGGGCATCGGCGAAGCCTTGATTAATTCCATCGAAGTGTCGCAGCACAATCCCGCAGCGGCTTATGTCGTAGCGAATAAATATAAATTTAATGATTTTGCGCCGCTTGTTTATTATACCAATGATTTTGGTAAAACATGGACGAAAATAGTAAATGGTTTTGATAAAGATGATTTCGTGCGCGTTGTGCGCGAAGACCGTGTGAAAGCTGGTTTGTTGTATGCTGGAACAGAACGTGGACTTTATCTCTCCACTGATAATGGTAAAAATTGGAATAAATTTCAATTGAATATGCCTGCCGTACCGATTAATGATTTGACAATTCAAAGTAATGATTTGATTGCAGCTACATCGGGTCGTGCGTTTTGGATTTTAGATGACCTGAGTCCGATTCAACAAAGTATGGCAAAATTTGGCGACCAGCCGATAGTGTTCCAACCCAAGACGACGATGCGTTTTCAAGGCGGCGGCAGAGGTCGTGCGGCTGGTGCTTTAGGCGAGAACCCGATGAACGGCGTGATTATTGACTATTATTTGCCGATGGATATGGACAGCACGGCGTTGACCATGGAAATTGTGGATAGTGAGGGTAGAATCGTGCGAAAATATAGCAATCTGCCAGATAAAAACTTTAAGCAATATAGCGGCGGACCCAACGCGGAAGCGGCTTTTGCTGCTAAAAAAGGCGTGAATCGTTTCAATTGGGACTTGCGGATGGAAGACGTGCCGGGCGTGAACGGCGTGTATGTAAATGGCAGTTATGCAGGTGCGCGCGTCGCTCCGGGCGATTATAAAATCCGCTTAATAACGCCAAAAGGAACCTACGAACAAACCGCAAAAGTAGTGCCAGACCCGCGCATGAACGCGCCGCAAGAAGCGTATCTCGAACAGCAACGCCTGATGGAACAAGCCAACATCAACGCGGCAGACATCCACAACTCGGTGACGCGGATGCGCGAAATCAAAACGCAAATCGAAGCCCTGAATGTGGTGCTAACCAAAGACGAATCTGCCAAAGAACTCTTGACGCTTGGCAAAGAGACCTTGAAAAAAATAAATGATTGGGAAGAGCAAGTCATTCAAACCCAGCACACAAATGGGCAGGATGTCATCAACTTTTATAATCGTATCAATGTAGAAATGTTGAACTTGAAAGGTCGCGTTGATTCCGCAAACCCAACAGTGACTGCTGGTGCGAAAACCCGCATGACTGATTTGGTTGCAGAGTGGGGACAGCAAAAATCCATGATGTTACAAATTCTGGAAAATGATGTAACAAAATTCAATCAATTATATCGGGAAAAAGCGCTGCCGGCGATTTCGGTGCCGAAGGTGAGTAAGCCGTAATTCAGTGGGCAGTAGGCAGTAAACAGTCAGCAGTACACTACACAGCACGTATGTATTGAGCGAACTGCCTACTGTTTACTGCCTACTTTACCACTCTTCCCTTCCACTCATATCTTTTCACCACATTTCCCAGTATTCCAATGACAATGATATACCAAGTATGCAGCACTTGCGCAGGTAAAAAACTTCGCATTAAAACTTTTCTATTAAAATAGCGACACGCCGTTCCAAGCAAATAATAATCACAAACCGTTTTTATTATAAATTGTAAAATGAAAATTATAAACATTGCCCAGCCGAAGAAAGAAATCAGAAGTAAACTGAATAAAATATTACAACAATAGAAAAAAACCATTGCTAAGATGAAGGTAATGCGCCATTCGCGGTAAGCGGTGGATTTGGTTGCCCACCGGATGCGTTGACTCCAAAAAGATTTCCAAGTTGATTTAGCTTCCGTAAAAACCGTTGCATCTGCATTTTTTAAAAACGTAATTCCATCTGGATATTGAGCGGCAATTTTTTGCACCAGCAGCATATCATCGCCGGAAGCGAGGTGACTAATACCTTCAAAACCTTGCATTTCTTCAAAAATTGCTTTTGGATACGCCAGATTCGCGCCATTGCTCAGGCGCATCGTGCGCGCGTGAATGCCTGCGCCCGTGAGGAGCATGGTGCCTGCGTAATCGAGGGATTGAAAGCGTTCGAGCAGATTTTTTTCGCGGTGAAAGTTGACCGGAGCGGCGATGCACTTTGGTTTTTGAACTTCATATAAACTGGCTAAATGTAATAACCAATTCGGTTGTGTCATACAATCTGCATCTGTTGTAATAATCAATTCGCCTTGCGCCTTTGCAATACCTATTTCTAATGCTTTCTTTTTGTAAGAATTTAAATGACTATTATTTACAAAATCAGCTAAATTTAATAATTTGATATTTTTATAAAGATTTGAAAATTGCAAAATGATATCGGCGGTACGGTCGGTAGAATGGTCATTCAACACGATAATTTCAAAAAGAGGTTTCGGATAATTTTGATTGATAATGGATTGTAAACACGCGGTGATGTTTTCGGCTTCATCTCTGGCTGGAATGATAATGGAAATCGAAGTTTTAGGTTGGAAGTTGCTTGGAATGTCCCATTGCGGCAAGCGGCTCCATTCGCGTAAAGCACTGAAAATAAGATAGATATAGAAAAGGCTGAGAATGAGGCTAAGAATAAAGTATACTGACATAACTTCTAAAGTTTATGTAAACTTCGGAAGATTTATCAATTATCGCGCTCATCACATGCACTTATAACATTAATGGGAACGCGGATGATGCGGATTGAGCGGATTTTCACGGATTGTTATTTAATTATAATATTATTCAAAAACGCTAATTTGAAATTATAAAACTCGTATAAAGCCGAAATTTTACTAAATTTTAATCTACAAATGAGCGAGAAACAAAATCTGCGTGAATCCGCCCAATTCGCGTTCCAATACTGCCCTAAGCGTGGGCAACGTTCCGTTTTTCAATTAAAAAACTGGTCGTATTCATTATTTTTCTTCGGGCGCGGCGGTTCTTCGCGTTTTTCTATTTTAGGTAAACGAAGCGAACGCTCACTTGGAATGTCCTCAAATTCAACATATTCGCCGATGACGGGACGTTGTTGTTCTGCTTCATACGCTTTTTTTGCTTGCCGCAAACGACGCGTGAAAAGTGCTTTGCCAAACAAGCCAACACTCACAATCGGAAAACCGATAATCGTCAACACAATCGCACCGATGCCCAACAAAGTATTGCGCCGCAACATACTAAGCAGCCATTTGCCATAGCCTGTGATGGTTCGATAATCTATGATCGCTGTGGCAATCAATAAAAATGGGGCTATAAAATACAGCAGCCGGAACACAAAACGCGCCACCACAAACAACATAATCAGCGCCACGATGCCGATGAGAATGCCACCGAAGTTGAAAGGGCTGCGTCGCGGCTCTTCTGTCCCAAAACCACCAAAACGATATGCTCTACGCTCTTGCATTTGAAAGTCCTTTCTATAAATAACTCAAATCGGACGTATTTGTTTGAAATGAGCGACATTGTATAGACCGACGCGACTTACTATTCGACGAGCAAACGTTAAAAAAATATTATCTAAATGGCGTAAAATAGGTTTTATAAGGGATTCCCGTTATTTTTGGAAAATTTTTAGATTTTAAAATCATGAACATGAAAGCTATTTCCCTGCGCCTGCTCGCGCTCGCTGGATGTCTGGCACTGACGACCTTGACCCTTGCACAACAAACGGTAACATTCACCGCTACGCTGAAAGATTGCCGTGGACCGGTGACTTTGTATCGTTTTAATGGCGTGAATTTTGAAGCGTTTCAGTCACCGACGGCGGTCTCTGATTCCGTTTTTCAATTTAAAATACCAAAGTCTGCCGAACCTGTTTTTTACTACGTTGGAGAACAGCCAGATATGGCGCGTCCCATTTTGTTGGGTACGGAGAAAGATGTCAAACTCGTGGGCAGTTGTCGCGCTATTCGCACTGCTACTGCTAGTAGCTCTCCTCTAAACGACCAATATGAGGATTTAAAAGGTCGCATCACTGCCTTCAAACGGGAAACCAGTCTGCTTGGTAAAAAATTGCAATCCGTGTACGGCGACTCTGCGCAAATGGCTCCGCTCACTCAACGGCTAAAAGTAATGGATGCAGCTAAACTGAGCTATCTGGATTCGCTCAAGAAAAAACAGCCTTTTTTTGGAAAAGTAGCAGCGTTGGATACCTACGTCAGCTTTGACCCGAAGAAACACAAATATCCAAGTGAAATCGAATATTTTGCGAATGACTACTTCCAATTTGTTGATTTTAAAGATAAAACGTATGAGAATTTGCCTTGGATTTACGAGGCGTTCAAAAGTTTTACTTCAACGCTCACGCTAATTCCTTTGCCAGAAGGCGCGATGAAAGGATATTTAGATAAAAATCTACAAAAGATTCCTGCCAATAGTCGTACTCGTTTGATGGCAATGAGTGGCATTATTACGATTCTAAAACAAAAAGAAAGTCCTGATTTTATTTACTTCGCCGACCAGTTTATTAATGAATTTAAAGAAGAAATGCCACAAGCGACGGCTGACTTGAAAAAACAAGTGAATGCCATTCGCGGATTCTCGTTGGGTGGCGAAGCACCTGACTTTGCACAAAAAACACCGGAAGATAAAGATTTGAAATTGAGTGACTTGCGTGGCAAAGTGGTACTCGTGGATTTTTGGGCAAGCTGGTGTGGACCATGTCGGAGAGAGAATCCAAATGTAGTGCGTTTGTACAATCAGTATAAAGAAAAAGGGTTTGAAATTTTGGGTGTGAGTCTGGATAATGTAAAAGACCGCTGGGTACAAGCCATCGAAAAAGACCAGTTGAAATGGAAGCACGTAAGCGACTTGAAAGGCTGGCAAAATGATGTGGCACAATTGTACGGCGTACGCGCTATTCCACACACGATTTTGCTGGATGCAGAAGGAAAAATTTTAGCTCGAAACCTGCGCGGCGCGGAATTGGAGGAGAAATTGGCGCAGTTGTTTAGTAAATAGTAAATAGTATTTATTAATTGGTACTTAGTATTTAGACGCTTCCTGTTTTTACTAAGTACCAAATACTAAATACAAGATACTATTACTTCTTACTCAAATATATTAATTCTGAACAATTCTCTTCTCGAAAAACTTCTCCCGCCATGCGATGAATATCATCCGTTGTTACTTCCTGATATAGTCGGGCTTCGTCGTTGATTAAATCCGCGTTGGACAGCACTTCAAACGAGGCGAGATTCACGGCTTTGTTCAGCGCACTTATTTCGGAGAATAGGAGCGAACTTTCTACTTTATTTTGCAGTTTTTGCAACTCTAATGCTTCAATGGGTTTGGATTTTAATTCGTTTAATTCTTCCCAAATCGCTTCTCGCGCTTGCTCCATCGTCACGCCTTCATTGGGCTTGCCTTCTATAATGATTAAACCTGGGTCGGTGCTTCCTGACAAATAGCAATCAATCGAACTAAACAGGTTTTTTTCTTTTAATAAGCGGCGATACAAACGCGAAGATTGTCCATTGCTCAACACATCCGACAATAAATCACTCGCATAAAAATCAGGATGCAAACGCTCCGGCGTATGAAAAGCGAGATACAACGAATCCAGCGGTACATTGGCTTCATGCACGAGGCGGCGCAATTCTGTTTGTGGCGGCTCTACTGGTAGGTTTCGTTTTGGTGTTATACCCGGCGGGATATTTCCAAACCATTTTTCAGCCAGCCTGCGCACTTCTTCCGTTTTCACCTTGCCGGCTACCACGAGAATGGCATTATTGGGGCGATAATATTTGTAATAAAAATCTTTTACATCCGCCATCGTCACGTCCTCCACGTGTTGCGGCACTTTGCCAATCGTGGGCCACTGATACGGATGCACTTTATACGTCATGTCAAATAGCAGGTGCATCACATCGCCGTAAGGCTGATTCAGACACGTTTCTTTGAATTCTTCGACGACCACTTTTTGCTGCGTTTCCAGCACCGTCGGGTCAAAATTCAAACTCCACATTCGGTCGGATTCTAACCAAAAGGCGGTTTCCAAATTCTGCGCAGGCATCACCTCGTAATAAATCGTCATATCACTGCTCGTCATTGCATTGTTCTCGCCGCCTGCGAGCTGAATCGGGTCATCAAAATCAGGAATATTCATAGAACCACCAAACATCAGGTGTTCAAACAAATGCGCAAAACCCGTGAGATTCGGGCTTTCGTCGCGCGCGCCAACGTCGTACACCACGTTCAACGCTGCTAGCGGCGTACTATCATCTTCGTGCACCAGCACCCGCAAGCCATTGCCGAGTTCAAACCGAGAAAATTGTATCAAATTTTAGATTTTAAGATACCAGATGCCAGATGCCAGACTCCCTGAAATACCTAACTGTCTGGCATCTCTGAATCTGGCATCTGGCATCTCAAAAATAATCATTCCTGCATACGCCAAAAGTAAACGCCGCTGCATCTAATTAGTTGTGATTGGTGAGTTGTCAAATGGGATTGGTAAATGGGGAATTGTAAGTTGAGAATATTATGAAAAAGGTTTTTATTATCATTTTGGTTTTGGGTATGCAAAGTTTGCTGTTTTGGAGTTGTGAAGACCCATCGCTGGAGAAAATTGTAGTAAAAGAAGCAGAAAAAGCAGCTTTCCAATTTACGGAAGAACCTCAAAAAGTTATTTGTTATTTTGGAGGACCGCAACCCGGATTTCCTGGTGGAGCAAAAGAATTATTCAAATTTCTCGCTTCTAATATTAACTACCCAGCACAACAAGTACAGGATGGTGTAGAAGGCACTATTTATATTGCATTTTATATTGACATAGACGGTACCCTTTCCGATTTTCAAGTTAAAAGAGGCGTTCACCCGGTGCTTGATGCGGAAGCACTGCGCGTTTTGAAACTCATGCCCAATTGGGTTTGGTTTCCGAATAAAGAAGCTGACATACCAGAAAAAATTCTATTTACCATGCCTGTAAAATTCAAATTAACTAAATGAAAATATCATTTACCATTTTATTATTTTTTATGATGCAATTTTCGTTTGCGCAAAATCAAGTAGATACGGGCAAAATATATGTTTGGGTGGAACAGCAGCCATATGTTTATTTTCCGGGTTGTGACTCAACTTTGGAGCGCATCCCATTGATCAAATGTCAGCATGAAAAATTAAAACGCTTTATTGATTCAAATTTAAAAAGTCCGAATCCAGCAGTCGAGGCAATCGTTGGTGTCTCTTTCATTGTAGAAAAAGATGGGCAATTAAGCAATTTTGAGGTAGATCGAGCTTCTGCACCGGATTTTGGCGAAGAAGCCATGCGCGTTTTGAAATTGCTGCCGAACTGGATTCCCGGAAAGCAAAATGGGCAAACCGTTCGGACGAAATTTACAATGCCTTTAACATTTAAATTAAGCTAAATGAAAACCGTTTTTACATTTTTTTTATTTTTTATGATACAATCTGCTTTTGCGCAAAGCGATACTGTCATTTACACTTTTGTAGAAGAAATGCCGCGTTTTCCGGGGTGTGAAGATTTAGAAAGTGATACGGCGAAGATGAAATGTGCAACGCTAAAAATGAAGGATTTTATGGATACAAAGTTGACCGAGATTATATACAGCCAACCTATTTATCAAGAAAAACAATGCGAGAATTTTATTTTTTATGTAACAATGGTGGTAGAAAAAGACGGCAGCCTTTCTAATATGGAGATTGTACACGGTACAGATGAGGAAGCGTGTAGAGCAGCAGTTTTACAAGTATTACAAAAAATGCCCAAGTGGATTTCCGGCAAGCAGCGTGGAGCATTGGTTCGAGTATTGACGGTCGTGCCTGTAAAAGTGAAATAAAATAGTAGTACATTTTTTGTTGAAATAGCCCAAAAAATCGTGGTTTCTCTTTTTGGGAGTAGAGCGCTTCTGTGAGTGGAGCGCTCTTTTTTAAATCTAACTTCTTGCTTTCTAATAATCAATACGAATCCCGTTTTACCAATCCCAAATCTCAAATCACCAACATATTAATTTTTATAAAATACCTTATTTCGGGTATAGACAGTCTGCAAATTGTTGCTAACTTTGTATTACTAATTTTTTTATATCTAAGATTTTAATTGCTGTCCCACAGACCGATTCGACACAACACATCACCAAACACACGAGCATACTACACAGGCTATTTCTATTCGCATTCCCATGCAACGTATTCTTTTTTAAGACATTAGATATTGAAATGCAGATTATCTCAATTTTGATAGTCTGGCATCTGGCATCTAATATCCGGCATCCAGAATAATTCCTTTTTCATTATAACGCAATGTTTATAGTTCGCTATTAACAAATCATAATCAAAACAACTGTTTGAGAAACCTTACATTTTTTAGGTGAAGAATAGGTTTTTGGGATAGCCTCTCTCCGCGCTTGGAGGGGGCTTTTTCTTTTTAACGGAGGATAGGAAGATTGGAGGATGGGATATGGAGAGATATGCTAAGAATTTTATTGATACATTTACATCATGAAATCCTCCTATCTTCCCATTCTCCTAACTTGTTCCGCCACTGCGGAATCCTCCCTTTATGGCACAACACAATGATATCGGCAAAGCCGGCGAACACCTCGCACGCACTTTCCTCGAAAGCAAAGGCTACCACATTTTAGAATCCAACTGGCGCTACCGCCGTGCCGAACTCGACCTCATCGCCAAAGATGCTGAAACCCTCGTATTCATTGAAGTAAAAACCCGTAGCACCGACCTCTTTGGACAACCTACTGAATCTATTTCTGACCGCAAAAAACGCCTTCTTGCTGACGCTGCCAGTGCCTACATGGAACACATCGGGCATGAGTGGGCAATCCGCTTCGACGTAATTTCCATCATTTATCGCAATGAAAACCATTACACCATTGAGCATTTTGAAGATGCGTTTTTTCCGGGACTGGAATGATTTGATTTTACTTTGAAAATGCTTATTTTTGTAAAAAAAGATTCAGCATGACTGCACGAACACGGGTTAAGGTTATTCCTGACTACCTCATTTACGAAATGGATGACGGCAAACCGATTTATTATCGAGGTTATCAGGATGTTTTAGATGGTAAAAAAGAAGTAGAGGAAATCATGGCAGATGGCAATATACAAGCGTGGTTGAAAGGGCAAATTATTACGCTTTTGAACAATATTTTGTCCGACATTTACATCGCAACAGTTGGCGGACAAGGATTGTCTCTTGCAAAAAAATCGTGGCGTGCTGCCGATGTTGCTATTTTTAAAACAGAAAATTTTTTATTTACAAATGAATACTCGAAACTTCCACCCGAAATTGTCATAGAAATTGATACCAAAGCTCATTTTGAAATCGCTTTCACGACTACCAGTTATTACAATCGCAAAACCCAACAATTGCTGGATTTCGGTGTACAAAAAGTCATCTGGATTTTCACCGGCGATGAGAAAATAATGGTAGCGGAAAAAGGTAAAGATTGGATTACTTCGGACTGGAATAAAACGGTTGAGGTAATGGAAAATATTACGTTGAATATCCAGGAAATGTTGGACAAGGCGAAGAAATAAAATAATAAGTTATCGGATGCAAGAATAGGAAGCCATTAAAGCAGCAAAAAAATTTATCCTGTCTCGGCCCGTTAATATAGACATAGGATATGCAATAGGTAAAAAATTAGAAGATTTAGGAGCATATTGGCGATTTGATGCTTATTATTATCATAGAAACCCTATGAGACCGGATGGCTATTTTTTTGATAATATTTACATAATATCTAAAATAACAGGTGAAATCAACAAAATAAATTTTGCTGATTATTTTGAAATGACAGGTAAACACCCTGAAATATCATCAAGTGATGAACCCGATTATTAAGCATACTCCAACCTTTTTGCCAAACCAGTAAAGCGAGTTACTCGGTTAATATTTTCTTCGCAACAACCCGCCCGTTTCTGCTGTTATTTGCAAATCAAAAAATCATACTTTTGCAAATTCTTTTTCCTAACCATGACAAGGGCTTTTCAACATGAATAAAGTGACAGTTTTTGACCAATTTTCGAATCGCCATATCGGTCCGAACGAATCCGAAGTGCAGGAAATGCTACACCACATCGGCGTGGATTCGCTCGACCAACTCATTGATGAAACCGTGCCGCCGAGGATCCGCATGGAGCGCGAACTGAACCTGCCAGACGCGATGACCGAGTACGACTACCACCGCGAATTGCGCCGCTTGGGCAGCTTGAATAAAGTATTCCGCTCGTACATCGGCTTGGGTTATAATGGTACCATTACACCTTCTGTGATTCTCAGAAATATTTTCAACAATCCGGGTTGGTACACGCAGTACACGCCGTATCAGGCGGAGATTGCACAAGGACGTTTGGAAGCGTTGTTGAATTTTCAAACAATGGTGAGCGACTTGACGGCGTTGCCGATTGCGAACGCATCTTTACTCGATGAAGGCACAGCGGCAGCAGAAGCGATGCATTTATTCTACGGTTTGAAAAATGCGAAAATCCGCAAAGCGGAAGACGAGGCAGACACGTTTTTTGTAGATAAAAATGTGTTTCCACAAACGCTGGATATTCTGCAAACCCGCGCCGAATTTGGCGGTGTTAAAATCGTTATTGGCAATTGGCAGGAATTTGAACCAACGGCAAAAACGTTTGGCGCTTTATTGCAATATCCGAATAAGCAAGGTACAGTAGAGGATTATCGCGCTTTTGTGGAAAAATGCAAGTCGCAGGAAGTGTACGTGACGGTAGCGGCAGATATGTTGAGCCTCGCGCTACTCACGCCGCCGGGCGAGTGGGGCGCAGATGCAGTGGTGGGCAACACGCAGCGATTCGGTGTGCCGCTGGGTTATGGCGGTCCGCACGCCGCTTATTTTGCAACAAAAGACGAGTACAAACGGCAAATTCCAGGTCGAATTATTGGCGTATCCGTTGACCAGCATGGCAAACGCGCTTTACGCATGGCGTTGCAGACGCGCGAGCAACACATCCGCCGCGAAAAAGCAACCTCTAATATTTGCACCGCGCAGGCTTTGTTGGCAATAATGGCTGGAATGTACGCGGTTTATCATGGTCCAAAAGGCATCAAAGCGATTGCCGAGCGCATTCATACTTTGACCCAATTGTTGGATATAAATTTGCAAAAACTCGGCTACGTTCAATCGAATCAACATTATTTTGATACCCTTTCGGTAAATGTGAATGCAGCGGTTTTGAAGCACGTTCGACAACTCGCGTTGGGTCATCAAATAAACTTTTTCTACGCAGAAGGTTGTGTGCAAATCAGCTTGGATGAAACGACGAATCTGAAAGATGTTGAAGAAATCGTGCGCATTTTTGCGGAAGCAGATGGTGTTGATTTTCAATTAGACACAAACGAACCCGACACGTATCAAGTTGCAGAAAAACTGATTCGAGAAAGTGAATATTTGACCCATCCGGTGTTTAATAATTATCATACCGAAAGCAAAATGATGCGCTACATTAAGCGCTTGGAGAATAAAGATTTGTCGCTTACGCACTCCATGATTCCGCTCGGTTCTTGCACGATGAAGTTGAATGCCGCGTCCGAATTGATTCCATTAAGTTGGGATTCTTTTGCTAATATTCACCCATTTGTACCACTTGAACAGGCGCAAGGTTATCAAAAAGTTTTCAAAGAATTAGAAGCGTATTTGTCAGAGATTACGGGCTTTTCGGCTTGTTCCTTACAACCCAATTCCGGCGCGCAAGGCGAGTACGCGGGGCTGCTCACGATTCGCGCTTTTCACGAAGCTAATGGACAAGGCTATCGCAATATCGCGCTCATTCCATCTTCGGCGCACGGTACCAATCCGGCGAGTGCGGTAATGGCTGGTTTACAGGTCGTTGTGGTAGAATGTGACGAGAATGGCAATGTAATGGTGAGCGATTTAAAAGCAAAAGCCGAAAAGCACAGCGAACATCTCGCCGCTTTGATGGTCACGTATCCATCTACACACGGCGTTTTTGAAACAGAAATTAAAGAAATTTGTGACCTCATTCACCAGCACGGCGGCAAGGTGTATATGGATGGTGCGAATATGAATGCGCAAGTAGGCTTGACGAGTCCGAGCATTATTGGTGCGGATGTATGTCATTTGAATTTGCATAAAACCTTTGCGATTCCGCACGGCGGCGGCGGTCCGGGCATGGGTCCTATTTGTGTGAATGAGAGTTTGGCTCCGTTTTTACCAAAGCACGTTTTGATTGAAACCGGTGGTGCGCAAGGTATTCATGCAGTCTCGGCAGCACCTTGGGCGAGCGCGAGTATCTTATTAATTTCCTACGGTTATATCAAAATGTTAGGCAAACAAGGCGTGACTGACGCTACGAAATATGCGATTTTAAATGCTAATTACATCAAAGCTCGTTTAGAAAAAGAATACAAAATTTTATACGCCGGTGAAAAAGGTCGCGCTGCACACGAGTTGATTGTGGATTTACGTCCGTTCAAATCGCTCGTCAGTGCGGAAGATGTTGCGAAACGCTTGATGGATTATGGTTTTCACGCGCCAACGCTGTCGTTTCCGGTAGCTGGCACGATTATGATTGAACCGACCGAAAGCGAAAGTAAAAATGAACTCGACCGTTTTTGTGATGCAATGTTGCAAATCCGGAAAGAAATAGACGAAATCGCGTCCGGCGCAGCCGATGTGAAAAATAATGTACTGCACAATGCGCCACATACACTGGAACTCTTGACTGCAAACGATTGGAATCTGCCCTACACGCGCGAGCAAGCTGCGTATCCATTGCCGTACTTGCACGAAGGCTATAAATTTTGGGCTTCGGTAGCGCGAATTGACAGCGCGTATGGCGACCGGAATTTGATGTGTACGTGCCCGCCGCTCGACAGCTATCGCGCGGTTGAGGAGGTGGAGAAGGTTTAAAATATTTAGAACAACTTGAAATAAAAACGCTCGTAGTCAGTTGATTGCGGGCGTTTTTTGTTGTTCTATATTTAAAAAAAGCCTATCTTGCATGACTTAGAAAAGATTTTTTTATTTCTAATTTTAGAAAGATGCCTCAACTTCAACCATATAAAGAAAAATATTTGTAACTACTCAGGTACTCATTATTTTTTAAATAACTGATAATCAATTATTTGCAATTTAAAATTATTTTTAACAAATTTTTAACATATTTAGTTAATATAC
>Ga0163146_10001637_pt1 | contig 31788 bp, 44 predicted proteins | sample OliLakLV19MP7G1_FD_148648 | JGI IMG/M metagenome (GOLD analysis project Ga0163146, IMG submission 148648) | Freshwater microbial mat bacterial communities from Lake Vanda, McMurdo Dry Valleys, Antarctica - Oligotrophic Lake LV.19.MP7.G1 | ecosystem: Environmental > Aquatic > Freshwater > Lake >...
TCAAGCAATGGGGCGAGTTCGACGAATACCAAAAGCGAGTTGGCAAGAAGGCCGCAGGCCGATTGCTGGACGGAGAAACACACGATGGATCGCCGATGTTGTTTGCGTTTTGAATAGACGAACCGTTTTGAGGCCGGATGTTTTTACAGCTTTAGGAGTCAATGATGTCGATGTCAATTACCGTAGACGATACAGAATATCGCATCCATGGGCTGATCGTCCATCAATTAAAGAATGCAAAAAATGCGGCTCAAATCGAGAGTGCGTTTGAATCTGCGGCAGGTCATGTCGCCAAGCAGCACCGCCATAAAATGTATAAACTGTTGGAGGCCGGCGAATTTTACTACAGGCCAGAAAACACTCACAACTGGAGGAGTTATCTCGTTGCGATGAGGATATCTCAAATGCAAGTACGTGATCGGCTTGAAATCGAGTTGGCCAATCAGAAAGTTGAATACGAGAGGATTTACAAATTAGTCACGGATGGCAAATCACCGATGTACGATCTCGACTTTGTTCGAGGCGTGATATGTGGATTAGAGATTTCGCTCGATATTGAAAGTGAGAATGTAAATGAGTAATGCGATTGACATCACTGGACTAGACAAGGCTGAAGTACTGGCTGCGCTGTTTAACGCAAGTGAACAGCAAGGGATGGGGCTTTTACAAATTGCCGGTGTACTGCCGATGACCGTCGAAGATGCTAAGGGTTGCATCGCTGATGGTGATCTCGACTGGGATTATTTGCATGGTCGAGTCATGAAGGTGGATTTGTCGGAAGACATTCTTCGGGTCGGACTGTACGATCGCGACAACGGCCAAGGCGCAGCGGCAAAGGCACTGGAGCCACTGCTGCTGATTAGAGATAGTTGCGATAAGGAGAATGCAAATGGAACTACGTGAGCGGCTGGAAAAGCAATTAGCACAACAGAAGGATGAATACGAGAGGATTTACAAATTAGTCACGGATGGCAAATCACCTATGTTCCATCTAGACTTCGCAAGAGGCGTGATTCGTGGAATAGAGATTTCGCTTTTTCAAGAAGAGGTACACACAGTATTTGACAAGGAGGTGGTCAATGGTTGATATTTTTGCGGTCATCGCGGTGGCTGTTGGATGCTTGCTGTTCGGGACGCTGTGCTGTTACCTCATTTGCGATCCTGATGATCAGGACGAAGAGGTGAAGTAATGTTTGTATGCATTACTGTAAGTGATTTCGAAGATATTCAGAAAGCTGGCATGCGTGCTTACCCGATGTTTGGAACAACAAATTGGTGCGGGACAATTAATGGAATGCCTGCGATAACTCTATCATACTGGAGCGGTGCAACAGTCTGCTGGTTCGATGATGGAGTGTGGTACAAGTCCACGTCGTTCCGAAGCCTGCGAGCATTGCACGATAGGCTTGGGGTTTTTTTCACATGAAAGTAATTGAGGGAACTCTTGAGACGCTGGAAGAATATCTAATCCATTTAATCCAAGCAAAGCATCGCGGTAAAACACTGCGTTCGTTTTTCTGCGACAAATGCGGCAAACAGGCCGCATACGAATTAGATGAAGCGCCAATGGTAATGTGTCCATGCGGAACACTGGCATGCTTAGGCAGACCAGAGTATCGGTGCTTACCTTGTGCATGCGGAATTCTTTTTGCGACAGACTATTGTGTTCGATTGCGTCTAGTGCGATGTCCATGTGGAGAAGTAAGGTGCATAAATGAGCGACCCAAAGCAGTTAATAAGTAACGCTATTCGCTGGATGGATAGCGTCAGTCCTGAGGAATTACCAAACGACAATGTGTTGATAATCAACGCACTTGCAAAACTGCAAAGCATACCAGATGCAAATACGCAGATGATGTTTTTCGAAATTGCACAGAGACTTATGCGGCGGAATGCAGAGCTTGCAAGTATTTATGCGGCATGGAAGGATACGACAGGGGAAGAGTTCAGGGAAGTGTTTCAAATGATGGACAAGGAAAGAATGAACAAATAACAACTTGGAGGATGATTGGAGTGAATAAGCCATGACTTGGGTGAAAGCACCAGATTTTTTCTACGACATTGGATTTGCAGTTTTCGTAGTGGATCTCAGGAAGATTATGATCGAAGGTTTGTGTGTTGACGAAGTGTTCAAGGATGATCCTGAATCAATTAAAGACAGGATGTCGATGCTTCTCAAGAAGTACTATCCGTCGCTTGTTGATTTTCAGATTATGCAAATTCAGTGGTTGGTAATAGAGCAAGTGTTTGCTGTTTTGGTTACACACCCATCGCTTCCGTCGAATTTGAATGGCCAGTGCCCGACGAAGATTCAAATGGGCGATGTGTACTAGATACTGATTCTTATCCGCGTTCTGCGAACGCCATCAATACTTATAGCGTCAACTTAAGAAAGAATAGAACATGAGTGAACAGAGTACATTAGAACTCCCTGAAGTCGATCAATCTTCAAGCACCAATGGAAGTACCGCTAAGCGCAAGACTCTGAGTCTTGGAGATCGCCTAAGGGTTATCGATTATCTTCGAGGCTTAGTTGAGCCAATCGTCGCGGACTCGAACGTAGCAGCCGCCGCCATCGTAAGCGCTGCCGTCAAGTTTGAAATCAACTGGCCGCAACTGAAGTACATGATCGACGATGTGACATTGGAAGAATGGAAACTTGTAAGTAAGGTCCATATCAGATCGTCAGAGTCGCTTAGTCCGATTCAAGACGCAATCGATCGCATTGTGTCTCTGGAAAAGCGGGTAGACGAACTTGAGAGGGCAGTTGTCGTGGTGGGCTAGACTTGTCAGACAGAATTTGTTTGGTATGATGCTTGGGACCAGCTTATGTTTAGCCTTAGTGATATCTGTCTTGGTTGTGGCCAACTGAGGACGGAATGCTCATGCAAAAGCAAGAAGTCGAAGCACAAAAATGTCCGAACTGAGTTGGATGGGATTACCTACGACAGTGCTAAAGAAGCTAATCGAGCAGCAGAGTTGAAGATCGTCGCACTTGCAAAGCAGATCGATGATTTGAGGACTCAAGTTCCATTCAAGTTGATTGTTAATGAACAGACGGTTTGCACTTACGTCGCTGATTTTGTTTACCTTGATCTGGTGACTGGCAATGTGGTTGTTGAGGACGTGAAGTCTGACCACACGAGGAAACTGCCAGTTTATCGGATCAAGAAGAAGCTCATGAAAGCGTGTCTTGGAATAGAGATCGTGGAGGTCTAAGTGGTTATTGAAATTAAACGTGGTCCATGCTCAAGCTGCCCTTATCGTAAAGACGTTCCGAGTGGCGTGTGGGAGGCAGAAGAGTACGACAAGCTGTCTGCGTATGACGGCGACATCATGTACCAACCAGCACGGTGGTTCATGTGCCACAACCAGGACAACAGTCTGTGCCGAGGGTGGCTCGATTGCCACGGTGAAGAATTGTTGGGCGTCAGGCTTGCGCTCGCAAAGGGTGAGTTGGATATAGATGAATACAAGAAGGCCATGGCGGAAGATCCACTGGTTCCTGTATTTCAGAGTGGGGCTGCCGCTGCCAAGCACGGCAAGAAGAAAGTAAAGAAGCCGACTACCGAAGCGCAGAAGCAGGTTGCTAAAATCTTAGAGAATCGCAGAAAGAACGCAGCGATTCGGGCTAAGTTGAAGATCTTAGAGACTCGCAGAAAAGAACTGGAAGGGCGTACGACATGACCATCCACCCTGAAAGCCTTGACGATATTTCAGCAATCGAACGAATGAACACAGAGGGAGGAAATGCAATCATGGGAATGAATTTATCTGTATATGTCGGGCCATATTTTATCATTGCCAAGGAAAGTTGTTTTCGATGGATGGATTGGGAAAACGTATTGTGCGACGGGCGAGGTGAAGCTGGAGTTGACGAATCAGATTTGATACTAATTCCTAACCGGAAGCTGGATGGCGTCGAGCGACCAATGCACATCGACGGCGAGCAAGGCACGATCCAGATTAACCCAGCAATGATAGTTAAGGAGACAGCGGCATTCGTTCGACTAGCCGATGAAGTCATCCGGCATTGCGACGACAGGCTCATTGAAATTAGGGAAGCGTGGGGCGTCGTTCCGTGTTGGTCTTAGATTTTGAGAGGAAGAACCATGAGCGAAAGCAAAGACACGACAAATGATTGTCAGTCGCGCGCGAGATCGCCCGACGAAATAGCATTGTCAATACAGGTTTTGAATCATGAACTTGCACTCGGAAGTGCGATGCACGTTGTCGATATGCTTGTTGGCAATCCGTACTTCAAGGATCGTCGCGAAGAACTAATCAACACGATTGCTCAAGTGATTTCTCTTGCATAAAACCGTAAACAACGTAAACGGTTCTATTTCCTACTTCAACGAGACCCTAGTGGGCTACTCTCGGTAGGCTTTAATTCCCGGTCAAGCACCGGTATTTGGTTTCTAATGTTATACGCAAACAACTCTACGCCGTCAATCGCTTACGCTGTTTACGTTTTAATCAAACTGTTACTCACTATCGAATGTCAGGGAATAGGTAAAAAACGACCTTCGTTGACGTACTGGCCAGTGGCATGCTAAGATTTAAGGTGCAAAGTGGACTGTAACCTAAATATCTGTAACCTAAATATCTGGAGTTGTTGAACATGGGAAATAGCGCCATCGGTGGAATCACAAGAAGTCGCCTTAAATCTGCCGTTACCAAAACTGGGGCGGATGATTTGGTAAACGCAATTCATTCCCGACTGATCTGCGAAGAGGTGACATTCGCGGAATCGGGTGTCGAAGGGGTTTACACCGGATCGGTTAGCGTTCCCGCACTCGCCACCATTATGGACATTATCGTAAACGGCGTCGTGCTTTGGGGGGCTGGGACTTCGGCAACCATGAAGGTTGGTGATGCGGCAGACGACGATGGCTACTTTACCGCAGTGAACCTGAAGGCGACTGACTTGCTGGCTGCCGAGTCGATCAACTTCGCTTTTGCTGGTGGTAAGGCCGGTGCCTACATCGCCAACAGCCAAGTCTCTCCGCGTTATTCGGCAACTGCTCGGGTTATCAGCGGCGTCGTCACGACAGTTGGAACGACTTCAAGTGTAGGCCGAACTCGCATGACGGTTTACTACAGCTTGCCTAAAGTCACTGCCGCCACGAAGGTTTAGGAATTGGTTGGCAAGACGTTCTCCTAGACGTTTCGCAAGATACGTCGAGAGTTGGCCACCTCCAGGCCGACAGTGAGCATCTAGGTAACAATGAGAGTATCAAGGTGCTCGCAGAAGGCCGAAAACAGGCGGGGATAAACAGGGTAAATCCTGACGGCCCCCGCAGTGAACAATCGAACGAATGATCACTGAGGGTGGAGGTGCAATAATGATCGCAATTGAAAACCAAACGATGATTCCGGAGCCTGTGGTTGCGGATGATTGGCTGACTCAGTGGTTCCTCGAAAGGGCAACCGATCGTCTTGCAGAGATGTCTTGTGATGCATTCACTGTCGGTTCTTGTTCGGATCACGAATTGTGCGTCACCGAATTTTGTGCTGTGTGCGCAGCCAAAGAGTTGAAGTTACTTAGGGAGTGATTCATGGCAGTGCTGTCTGGAATAACCGCCGTCCGTCCAACGACTTCAACCGGCGCACCTGAACGAGTTCAGTGGGGTGCGACGGTTACAGCAGGGCAACCCGTCTATAGGGCAGCAGACAGCAAGTGCTCGCCTGCCGACGCCGATCTCAGCTTGGCTGCATCAGAAGTAATTGGGATGGCGATGACGGGTGGTGCAAACCTCGACTATGGTTACATTCTCAAGACAGGGAACGTAATTCTTGTCGGGGCTGTGATGACGCCTGGAGTCGCCTACTACGTTGGCCCAACAGTTGGCACGATAGTTCCAGCAGGTGCCGACTTAACGACGGGCTGCAATGTGACTCGGTTATTCACTTCGGTGTCTGCAACCGAAGCCAAGATGTCAATCGAGGCAACCGGAGCTGTTGTCTAGTTCGCGACTTGACATACTCACTAAGAGTTGTAGAATACCAGCACTGTGACGGCAGTATAAAAAACCAATCGCGGGCAACCGCGCTGTACTCCCTGCTCGTCACCGTCAATGATGAGCAGGGTTTTTTCGTAGGCAAAACCATGGCAATGCGCACTGTTTCGATTCCCATCGCTGAGTGCATTTCGAACACCAAAACCGAGCTTTACGCGGCATTGCAAAAATCACTTGACGCCTCTCGCGTGGTCGCTAATATCGCTGCTACAGAATGCTTGCGGCAAGATAATTTGCAGATGGAAAAGTGCCCTAAAATCTACACTTACCCGGCGTGCAAAGGCTTATTCGAAGGTGTCTCATTTATGGTCTCTTCGGTTTGCCGCGCTGTGGAATCGGCGTATAAGAAAAAGCGGTGGAGAATGATCCGAGGCATGGAAGCAAGCCGTAGCTATCGGTCGCAGCCTTGGCCGATGCTCAATAATAAATCATGCTCTACATTCACAATCGATGATGAAGGAGAGTTTCTGACGTGTCGCATTAAGCTACTGGACGATTGGTTCGTAGTCCGGTTAGCCGGTGGAGTTAGCCATCGCGATCAAATTAAAGGCTTGCGAAGGGCGATTGCAAGTGATGGAGTCTGCGATTCTAAGTTGTGGATCGATCGAAAAAACAAGGCGATTATTGGCTTTTCTTGCGACGTAGCTGTTGCCGAGAACAAGCAGAAGCCTGATTGTGAAGTGCGGATATCTAGCGGAGTTGATTACCTACTTGGACTTACGCAAGATCGCGTTCAATCGCCATGGGTTGTCAACGCAGATGAGGTCATTTTATGGAAGGCTGAATCCACTAGGCGCAACCAACGCTATAGGCAGTCGCGAAAGCAAGGCGTCGATAGGCGACGACTCAAGGAAGAATCTAAAGCATTTGCGGATAAGATGGCAAGAAGGTTGGCGACAAAGATACACACATCGACCAGTCAAATTGTTGACAAGGCTATTAAGATTGGAGCGGCGAGAGTCAAGCTAGACTTAACAATCAAAAGCTTCGCAACTGAATTTCCCTGGTATGATTTGGCTAACAAGATAAAATACAAATGCGAGTCTGCTGGAATCGAAGTCATTGACGCTACGCAAACAGTCGCTCAACCGGACTGCGAAAAGCCGCATGTTTATTTTGCTTACGACTTGCATTCGCATCGGGTAAAAATAGGAAGAACTCAAGGCGGAAAAGATCGTCTAAAAGCATTCTGGACTATGCAGCCAGATTTGATTTTGCTTGCGGTTGACAATCGTGCGCAATCGAGGCTGGTTGCGATGGAAAAACACTATCACGCATATTTCGACAATCATCGCGTGGTAAATCGAGACAAATCAGGTCGCGAGTTATTCGCGGCTGATCCTGTATTGCAATGGTTGCGAGCGGTTGGGTGGCTCGGAAATGCCGGGAACCTCTCGCAGATCATGCAAGTCCTAGACGTGTCGCAAGATACGTCTAGAGTTGGCCACCTCCAGGCCGACAGTGAGCATCTAGGTAACAATGAGAGTATCAAGGTGCTCGCAGAAGGCCGAAAACAGGCGGGGATAAACAGGGTAAATCCTGACGGCCCCCGCAGTGAGCAATCGAACGAATGATCACTGAGGGGCTAACGGAAAGCCGTTTTGTGTACAAGACTTGCTGACCCGCAGTGAGCAATCGAACGAATGAACACTGAGGGCTGCCAAACTTGTCCATTGGCCAATGTGACTACTGAACCCCGCAGTGAGCAATCGAACGAATGAACACTGAGGGGAGACCGTAGTTTAGCGACCGTCCCTCAGTGTTCATCCCGCAGTGAGCAATCGAACGAATGAACACTGAGGGGTGGTGCCAAATCTTTGGGGATGTGTTGTTGGGCGTCCCCGCAGTGAGCAATCGAACGAATGAACACTGAGGGACCCAGGCTGCGTTTGTTTCGCGCGGCATGGATTTCCCCGCAGTGAGCAATCGAACGAATGAACACTGAGGGCGTAAGTTGCCAAAGCTTGTCCGATCTAAGCGTTGCACCCGCAGTGAGCAATCGAACGAATGAACACTGAGGGGAGCAGACCTGACACTTTCCTTTTACCCCCGCCTTCCCGCAGTGAGCAATCGAACGAATGAACACTGAGGGAGGGTCTGACTCGTGAGGTGTGATTATGGTTAGTAGGGATTTAGGGAACGGCTTTCGAGCGGTTCCGCAAAATGCAGTTACGCTCAACGGCATGCCGCTTTCGCAGCTTAATACGATACAAGAGCCTTACAGTGGGTATTGGCATCTGATCGCTCCGAACAACCGAGCGATAGACGACGAGGATGGGCGACCATACTTGTATTTAGACATTGAAGAAGCCAGTAAGGACGCGGAAAAGTTGGCTGCACAGGGAGATTATTCGACGTGCAGGTAGAGTCAGAGAACGATGTTACGGGTCCAAATGATACTTAATAATCCGCAGAGATTCTTCGATAGTTGCCTGAATGGCGCGGCGACTGAAGCGAGTCTTGAACGCAGAGCCATGCCTCATGATAAAAGTATGGTTAGTTTGCTCGGTAGTCTTTTTGATGGATGATCCGCACTTGATGTAGAGAGTGGTAACCAGGACTTGGAAGTCCGTTAGTCCCGATCCGGTTATGAGAGACGTCTCACCATCTAGATCGCTGGCTACTGAGCGATAGTCGATTACCTCGGTGGTGGCTTCCGGCATTGGCGACAGCCGCTTAATGATCCTCGGAATCCGTCGACACTTGCATTTGACAAACGTGGTGAGCTCGCCAGCTTCGGGATCGTAACTTTCGATGTCACTAATGATCTCAACCAAGATCTCTGAGTAAATGTCCTCTCGATCAACTCCGTTTGGAATGTTGGATCTCCCTATCGTTGCGAGAATCCATGGGCGAATGGCTTGAAGTATCGGTGTGATTGCTTCTCTGTCACCGTTTGTATATTGTCTGACAAGGGCAGTGACGGTATGCTTGTCCATAGGGCGTGATGCTAGTTGAATCAATTCGAGGGGCTTCTCAATGGCTTGGTACGTTTACGTTAGGATGAGTCATCGATCTTCGGCGTATTCTGGAATCAGTGAGAATTCACAGATCCTGGCATGCATGGAGTACATTTCGTCCTGCAATGTAGGCGAGCAGATAGGCAAGCACAAGTTCCCAAATGATGTTCCTGATGGCGTCTTTGTTGATCGTGGCAAGAGTGGCTGGTCCAGGAGCATTGATGCTCGTGGCGCTGGCGTCGAGCTACTGAGAGTTCTGAAGCCGGGTGATCATATTGTATTCTACAATGTCGAGCGAGCTTTCCGCCACACTATCAACTGCTTAACTTGGGTTGGCCGATGGCTTGAACAAGGGATTACTCCTCACTTTGCTACTGAGAAGATTGACTTCAGCACCGCCGGGGGCCGGTTTGTTGGAAGCGTTATAGCAGCCGCAGCACAATACTACAGCGACTTGATAAGCGAGAGAACGAAGGAGGCGCTAGCGATCCGCCGCAGTCGCCTTGGGCTCACGGTTAAGACAAAGCTGGTGAAGAATGCACCAAGGATATGCAGCATAAAACAGCACGCGCCACCAGCATCGGAACGAGAACTCGATACTGATATTCCAAAGGCGCTCATTTACAATCGAGTCTCCCATCTCGATCAGAGCATAAGTGGATTGAGCATGGATGCACAGAGAGAAGAGAACCTTAAGCTTGCAAGCAGGATTGGAATCCCAGATGCCGCCGTGTTTGAGGATGAATCGATCTCTGCATTCTCAAAGCCATTTTCTTCGCGGCCTGGAGCTATTCGATTACTCACTGACTTGAAGCGAGGCGATCACGTCATCATCTATCGCGTTGATCGAGCGTTCAGAAATATACGAGACGCTTGCCAGATCGAGAAGCAACTGAGGGATCTAGGAGTAACGCTGCACATTACTCGTGAGGGCATAGACACAAGTAACGAATATGGCCGGATGTTCTTTCAGATCCTGTCCATGTTTGCTGAACTTGAGTCTTCCATGAAGTCCCAGCGGCAAAAGGAGAATGCCAAAGCTCGCCGACATCGAGGAGATTTTCTTGGTAATGTGCCACGGCATCTCAAGGTGATCGGCAGCGGAAGTAATCGGGTAGTTGTTCACGACTATGACGCAATCGTCGACTGCTTCACCGTTGCGCTGTTGATTGACGCAGGGTTCCCTATCGAACAAGCTGCAAGAATTCTTGATACTGACAAAGCTCTGTCATCGAGCTATCTCCGTAAGGGCCGGTTCTATAGAAATAACATACGCCCAGCGATTGCAACACTTCCAAAGGCCGTCTGCCAAGTTCTGATGGAGAGGGCAATTTGTCAGATCAAGTATCCGAATGAACGGACGTGGCGGTTGAACAATGTGGAAAAGTACTCGTATCCGGTTCGCGATATAGAGGATCGTTTAGCCGCAGCCGATATCTCGCCAGAGCTTCGAGACTTGTTACCCAGCCATCTTCAGTTTGCCATCGCTCAAGCTTAACGCGGTGGCCAAACCTGTTGCGTCTTCCAACGGTGCAAAGTCTTTGCACCCTCTTGTATTTCATGCCTAGGACTTCACCCAATCGAAGATTTCCATCTGCATCCATGTTGCTATTTTTCTACCCCATAAGTGGTATGACGCGACACGATGTCGTACCAGGCCCCCGAAAGAGTGGGTCACAGAGTACTCCGTGACGACACAGTGTCGCTGTGCCAAAAGTGTCCACATCGCCCAGTTTTGCTCCATCTTGTTCCAATTTACACCAGTTTCGGTAAGGAGGCAAATGCTCAGTGGAATAATAACCATAGAAGGTTGCACCCACCTCCAATGGCGATTTATTCCAAATGGCAAAAACTCTACAAAACATGATCGAAGAAGGGCAGGCGTCACAAGCGACTGATCCCGCATCGATACCGGCTGTACCGGCACCTGTCATACCAGTTGCAGAAGTCCCTGTTCCCGCCGCTATCCCAGAAGTAGCGGCAGTTCCAGCAGAACCGCTGGCAGTTGAGACAGAGACATCCGAAGTCAAGCCTGCTGCCGATGAAGCGAAGGATGCAAAGTCCTGGCTTCGCGATTTTCTTGAGAAGCACAATAAGCACACCGAAGGAATTCCAGATTCCGAGCTTGAGGCTTATGCAGCGCGTAAGCTCTTTGAAACACCAGCGCCAGTTGCTGCCGTCGTTCAACAGCCAGCATTTGTAAGCACTCAAGTCGCTCCGGTAGCCGAAGTGCAGACGCCATCGGACGATAAGAAGTCTCGCAAGGTTGCCAAGCTTCAGTACGATCAAGCGCTCGCTACGATGGTCAGCTTTGATGACGATGGTAGGGCTGTACCGCGTCCTGAGTTTGGCGGTTCTGCCATTGAAGCAGCATCCAAAGTCAATCAGTACTCGGAAGCACGCCGTAAGCGCGTTGAAGATCTCGTTGACGATCCGATTGGTTTTCTCCAAGACGACATGCTTGATATTGTTCGCGAAGAAATGCGCGGGCTCATCGGCAAGGAGTTCGAAAACTTCAAGTCGTCTCAGCAGACAGAGTATCAACGATTTTCAGCCGAGCGAGCACAAGACGCAGAGAGATCTTCCGTTACGGAGCTACTCACTTTAAACAAATCAAAGCTCTATATCGTCGGAAAAGACGGGCAGCCAGCGCTGTCTCTCGATACCAATTTGCCCATTCTTTCACCGTATGGATCGGCAGTTGATGAAGAGCTGAAGGAACTTGAGCAGATCAATCCTAACGCGCAGCAGTCGTTACTGATTGCTAAGGCCATCAGGACTGTTGACAAGATTTTCTCGCAACCTGAGAAGCTGACGCCAGAAACAGTCGCTGCAAAGAAACAGGCTTTTCTTGAAAAAGATAAGCGCCATGTAGTTCCGGTTTCTCCGGACAGACCAGAGGCGAGCCTCGCTGACGCTCTAGCCAATCATGCGCCAATGACTCTCTCGGAGATGATCAAGCGCAACCCAAACCTAGTAGGAAATCCAGCCCTAGCCGAATTATAAGTTAGGCTTACCCAGGAGTTGACGTAGCATGTCGATCGAATTCACAATCCAGGCCATTACGAACACGGTCCCAACGTACTTGAATCAGGCTATCGACCTGACGTTGAGGAAGCGTTTCGTACTTTCTTACCTCAAGAAAGCTGGTCGTATTCTGACCAACACGGCTGGTCCAAGCATTACTTGGAACGTCACGTACAAGCAGCCTGACGTACGTAGTACGAACGGAAACCGAGCTAGCTTCTCCATGGCGAACACCAAGAAGCAATTGAGTCTTGGATTTGCTCAGTTGGAATCAACCAACGCGATCGACCGCAACACGTTGATGGTCAACAGCAGCCCTAGTCAGATCGTTAATCTTGCTGAAGAGATGACTCGCGAGTGCGTGGCTGCGATCACTGACACGATCAGCGATCAGATTTACTACGACAACACTAATGATCCAGCTTCATTGGCTGGTTTCAAGACGTTGCTCAACGGCGATGCAGGAGCGGCAACCGATTTATGTGCCGTCCCAGCCGCTGGTTCAACCTACGGTGGTTTGAGCATGGTGCTCGGTGCGTTCGGTGGTAACTGGAGCGCTGAACTCCCGACCCCATTGTGCAGCAGTCTTACCAATGACTGGCCAGAAGGTTCCGGATCTGCGCAGTACGATTTCATGGCCCCTAAGTTCTTTAACTACAACGGCGATTGGACTGGCGGTGGTGTGAACAACTGGCGTTCAACTTGCGAAATGATCATGCGCCGCGCTGCGGTTTCGATCAACGCGTTGGGTGGTGAGGGAGCTGCACCGAGCATTCACCTTCTTCCAACCGGCATGTACACGACGTTCCAGGATTCGTGCCAGGACCGTGAGCGATTGCAACCGTCCGACTATGCGAAGAGCATGGGCTTCCCGGACATGATGACTTACGCTGGAGCGCTGTTGGCATACGATTACTCGTGTCCAGCCGCAACTGGCTATGCCTTCAACCCTGCCGAGATGGCGCTGTGTTCGATGGCCAAAGACTTGCTTTACACTGACGGTCCAACTTGGAGCATCGTTGAGCAAGCTTACCTGTTCTTGGTTGGATTCACTGGCAACATTCGATTCAATCCAAAATACATCGCTACTTACGGCGCATTCAGCTAACCCTCACGGGATAGCGTTTGTTGGTTGACTTAAACGACACATTTTCCGGAGATATTCTGATATGACAATGCCAGCAGTTTCTAAGTATCAACTCGGTGAAAAGCCAGCTAGTGTTCCATCGTTAGAGCTTGGAACGCGAGCGTCTTTCGCTGATCTGAACTACTCGGCGTCTACGCTCACCAAGCCGACGTTGAGCGGTGGCATGATTGAAGCAGTTCTGGTAAAGCACCTCGGTGCTACGGCTCTTGTCCCTGGAACATGGGCCAAGTGGTCTGTTCCGTTTGCGTCGACATCAGCTTTGGCTGGCGCGTCAGATGCTCCCGCTGGTCTTGTTGATCCGTACTTGATCGCCAACGTAGCGCAGAACGAATTCTTCTGGTTGATTATCAGTGGACCATCGAAGATTCTTAGCAGTGGCACCTTGGCTGCAAATGCCGTTGTCATTTCCCAAGCTGCTGGTCAAGCCGCTGCGGGTACTGAGGACGTGCATTATGGTCGGATGATGGAATCGGCGACTTCAGGACTGACCAAGCGAATTTACGTTACCTGCCGAAAATAACATTTTTACCGGCGATTGCTGGTACTGATTGGAGAATACCTTGGATCACAAGTTACCACCATTTGGATCACCGAAGATTCCTGACCGATGCGTGGCGGATTCCGCCATGTCGACGGTGAAGATGAACGTCATTAGTTCGCAGAAGGCCGAGATGAATCCAAAGGCAATGCGAGAAATCCCTAAGTCATCGGACTTCTCGGCAACCCATCCTGTAAAGCCTGCATAGGTCATCGGCATTCGGCATGGCGGGTGCGCTCAAGTCGAATTGGGTGGGCAATACCTTAGTGTTGCCCACCTTTTTTTTGGTTAATTCAGAACGGAACATTTCATGGCTGTGAAAAAAGATGCAATCAATTGTACGACAACCGGCCAGAGTGTTGACTGGTTCTTGTTAGGGATGGGTGACCACTATCTGTATTTCAAGTGGTCTGGTTCTCCGGGTGCAGCTAGCCCAAAGGTTCGCAAGCCTGGGACTACAACATGGTTTCCCATTGAGAATGCCAGTAGTGGTGTTGCGTACTCAGCTACAGCAAACAGAGCGATTGTTATTCCTGGAGGTCAAGAGGTAAGCGTTGATCTCGTTACTGCAACATCCAATCTTGAGATGACTTTCAGTAGAGCGGGCATTTACAGACAAGTCTTGGATGGAAAATGATCGATCTGGCGGACTATAAACGCTGCTTGGGGTGCATTACGGTACTTGCTATCGATGAATTGAGAGACGGAAGATGCCCCCTGTGTCATGGTAAATGGTTAGATAATCGGGAGTCTATATTGGCAAAGGCAGACGAAAGAGCACTCTCAAAAGCTGCACGAGAAATCCTGCTTGGCGTATCTCAGGCCGGGAGGGGAGAGCCTCAGTCTCCAGAGTTCATCTCAGCCGCCATGGCTAAGCTCGGTGGCGTCCATCAGTTTGCAGGTATGGTTGTCGACGACTACCACAGATCGCGAGGGTGCTCACCAGACGGTCAGCCTCTTCAGGGTGTAAAGACTTCTCCACAGATGTCGTTCAAGATCGCAGAGCTGCTCGCTCGCATCATGCTTAAAAATGATGAACGAGAATCATTGGAGGTAGGGTCTCTGAGTGACAAGGATTTGGTTGATACACTACGCGCTTTGATAACAGATCTCGTCCAGAACGATCCAGCCTATCGAGAGCTGATCGTCATGGAGTGTTTGCGGATTCAGCCAGATCTTATTCACAAGGCAATGAACGCTGCGGGAACACCAGTCGTTGATGGAACTACGGCACCTGTTGAGAAGCCAAATCCGATCGAATTGAGTGAAGCTGGATTGGATGAGATCGACGCGGGCGAGGACGACGATGATTAAAATCAATGTTCGCAAACCAACAGCTTCTGAAGGCCGAGCGATCATTGAGTACGCTAGCCGTCAGAATATGTCCGTGTCTCTCTTTCGGCCACAAGTGCATCAAGATCCGTTCTTTCTGAATTGGGCACGACAGAGGGTTTTGCGTGGCGGTACTCGCGCTGGTAAAAGCCTATGCGCAGGTGAGGCGTTCGCAGCAAAAGCAATGGACATTGATATAACCCTTGAAGACGGGACGGTAGTTCCTGGTCGCCAGCCGTGGCAGAAGGGGCGATGCTTGATTATGTGGGTCATTGGATACGACTCGCGTCACATCGGAGAAACGATTTACCGAATCCTTTTCAAGAACGATATGTTCAAGATTATCAAGGACGAAGTTACTGGTCGGTATCGAACGTATCGGGATTGGGTGCCTGAAGACAAGGCACGCGAGGGCGAGAATCGGCCAGCAGCGCCATTGATTCCAAAGCGATACATCAAGCCAGGATCGTGGGATTGGGAGAACAAAAAGAACAACGAGTTCAAGCGCGTAACGATCATTGATCCGGTTACAAAGAAGGAACTCGCACACATCTACGCGTACAGTTCAAAGGCAGATGCAAAGGCTGGCGATCCGGTCGACATGATCTGGATTGATGAGCACATTGATAACGCAAAGCACTACGCAGAGTGGAGATCCAGGCTTGCAGATAAACGAGGCGATTTGATCTGGTCAAGCTGGCCATCGACTCAGAATGATGCGCTCATGAAACTCTCCAGGGAGGCAGCCAAGGAAGCCAGTAAGGCTAAGCCTCTTGTAAGAGAGATCGTCATAGCGGCGAGTGCAAACAAGGCTCTTTCTGACGAGGCTCGGCAAGAAGCGTACGACATGATCACGAGCGAGGAAGAACGGCGCTCTAGAGATCGCGGTGAGTACGTTACCGATCTTCTCAGGATGTATCCCTTGTTCGATCAGTTCATTCACCAAGCGGTTCAAGAGGGTGATCCGGACGAAGTCAGCAAGATCTTGAGGCAGCGCAACGGTGTGCCTCCTGCGGACTGGACTATTGAACTGGTTCTAGATCCAGGTAGCGCACATCCAGGTATTCTATTCGGAGCGATTCCACCTTCTTACATAACGGGACCAGGAAGGGCGTTTGTGGTTTACGATGAGTTGTCACCAGAAAGACACGATGCAACGCAGCTCGCCGAGAAGCTGGTTAAGAAACTTGGAGGACGAAAGCCCCATAGGTTTATAATCGACTGGAATGCTGGTCGGCAAAAATCGATGGGCCACGAGATTACAGTTGAGCAGAACTACCTAAAGGCGTTCAAGGCGGCGCACGTTAAGCTCGATGGTAGCGATCTGATATTCACTAAAGGCTCGAACAATGTTGGCGGTAGAATTGGTGTTGTCCAGGAGTGGACGCATCTTGATCCCGAGAGAGGGCTACCAACACTGAGGATTGTTCGTGAGAAATGCCCTATGCTATGCCAGCAGTTGTTCGATTACAAAAAGGCGTGCTCTCAGAAGGACGTGATTGAAGAGCGCCCGGCAGATGGCCAGCAGATTGACTTGGCGGTTGCATTGGAATACTGGGCAGCTAGTTCGCCAGCGTATGTTGTGCCGAAGTTCAATAGGCTTAATAATGATCCGAGTGGCGGATGGTTGTGGTTCCAGGAAACTGTACTGAAGAAACAGAAGTCAACCAAGCGAGAGAGCATCCAGCTTGGACCTCAGTACAACTAATTTAGTGGAGGAATTTAGTCGTGAGTAAGCAGAAAATTACGGTTGGTGAAGATGAGCCTCAGTTCCTTGGTGACGTCGGGATTGGCGAAACAGTGTGGTGGTTCCATCGCGGAAACTTGCACTCAGATCCAGTACCTGCAATAGTCCTGAAAAACTGGGGAGCTGGCCAGTTGAGCCTCATGGTCTTTCAGGGGTCGTCCCCGTTCAGGCATGGCGAGACGATTTACCACAAGACGCACCCGATGATCGCAAATGTGAGCGGTAGGGTTAGCGAAGTGGCAGCCGGAGCGGGCTGTTGGGATTTTCGGGATGACGAGCAGCGGCTTAAGTGGGGCCATCTGCTTGAGCCCAAGCAAGAGCAGATCAAGAAGCGATCTCCTGAGAAAGCATCTGTCTAAACCCCATGCAAACTGCACTTCAACAAGACAAAGAGAGCCAGTTCAAGAACGATCCGCGTTTCGTAATGCGCGACGTTGTTGAAGGGTGGAGAAAACGCATAGGCGCTTCGTTGTCAAACAAGGACCGTTCTGGGTTCATGACGACGGCGAAGATGTGCGAAGGTTTCTTCTCTGGCTCTATGGGTTTGATGTGGAGTGACTCATTCCGAAACGACTTTCTTGGTGGCATGCCGTGCCCTAAGTTCAAGATCACGATAGCTAAAGCATTTGAGCTTGTAGCCATCATGGGTCCGTCTGTTGTGTGGGATGCTGGTGGTCGTGTCATTAAGACTCGCAAGCGAAGAACTGTTCCTCGATCGATGTTTGGGGAGGACGAGGATCAGCAAGCTGAACAAAGATATCAGCTCCATGTTGCGAATATGAAACGCAACATGGAAGAAGAGAATTTCACTTGCGGTCTGCTTGAGGACTATCTGAACTACGGGCCAACTGAGCAACCAAGTGGTTTGCTAAGCGAGGCCAACAAGGCGATCACCGAGGCGATTGTCAAGGGCCGTGGCTGCATCATGGTTGAGCCATACACGTTTCCAGGTTCGGATAGAAGGCTGACGCGGGGAGAATTCTTTAGCGTTGATGATCTGTTCCTTGATCCTGATTGCAGACGCGCTGACTTGCACGACTGTACGTGGATGGCGCGAAGGCACATGACTCCATACTGGGAACTGGAGCGCATGTTCGATCTGAAAAAGGATTCAATGAAGTTCAAAGCCACAAACGAATCGACGGATTCGATGGCGGTGAATCGATCTGGATCTAGTGGCCAGAATCAGAGTCGCGGAGAAATTAGAGAGTCGAATGATTTGGTAGAGTGGTACGAAATCTTCAGCAAGCAGGGCGTTGGTACTCGCGGATTGCAAAGCCGAGAGAATCTTGATGGCGTGTTTCAGGAACTCATTGGCGACTACGCATACCTGTGTGTTGCCAAGGGCGTTGATCACTTCCTGAACCTTCCTCCAGAAAAGTTCGAAAAGAAGCCCGACGTGGCGAAAGAGGCGTTGGCATGGCCTGTTCCGTACCACAAGGATGCACGTTGGCCAATAGCGTTCCTGGACTTCCACGAGCGCCCGAACTCGCCTTGGCCGTTGGCTCCTATGGCAATGGGTCTTGGGGAGCTAATCTTCCTAAACGTCATTGTTTCGTGTCTGTGCGAACGCGTGTACGAATCCAGCCGAACGATTGGGTTGGCGGCAAAGAGTCTTGGCGCAGACGTTATCGATAGACTTAAGAATGTCGACTTCAGTGGGTGGCATGAAGTTCCTCAAGAAGTTGTTTCTCAGGTTGACAACCTTATCAAGTACGTCCAAACTCCCGCTGTGAATGGCGACATCTTTCACATGATCGAAATGGTTAGTGCTATGTTCGATAAGCGAACTGGACTAACTGACTTGGTCTATGGTCTTAACCCTGGCGGGAAGGTGTCTCGATCTGCTGCGGATATCAACATCAAGCATGAAGCTGTTTCGGTGCGCCCGGATTGGATGTCTCGCTGTGCTGAGAATTGGCTGACTGAGATAGCCAACTTGGATCGGATTGCTGCCATCTGGTCGGTGAGCGGCGGTGACATCGTCGGTCTTCTCGGCGAAGAGCAAGCGGCAATATGGGATCAGTTGATTGTTGGTGGAGATTGGGAAGCGTTGATTCGTCAGTATCGCTCGACGATCGAAGCTAACTCCATTAAGAAGCCGAACAAGTATCGCGACAACGCCAATATACAAATGGTCATTGGTTACCTGTTGCCAATCTACAAACAGTACTGGGAGCAAACAGGCGATGCTGGCCCACTCAATCGGTTCCTTGGTCAGATGGCGGGTGCCATGGAGCAAGATCCAGAAGATTGGGAATTGCCAAACGTCCCGCCTCCTCAGCCGCCACCTCCAGATCCAGCACAGGAAGAGCAGAAGCAGTTGCAGATGGAGGCTATGCAGGAGGGAGTTAAAGGTAAGAAGCTAAGGAACGCAAAGCTTGAGGGAGAAGTCGGCGGGCCGATGGAAATGCCTCAAGATCCTCAAGGAATCGATCCGCAGTATCCAAAGGAGCCAGAAGCTCCAGTGTCCCAGGATGTGAGTCCCCAGGACATGCAAAGTATTATTCAACAAATGGCAGCGACAGGAACATTTTGATGCTCGAAGAAATAGTTAAGTGTCGTATCAAGATTAACGGCAAGCTCTACATCATGACCGTTGATTCGAAAGGTAGAGAAACTTACGACCCGCCACTTCCGCAATCGATCATCGAACGCGGAGAGCGGAACATGCAAGACATTCGCAAAGGCAAGATCGCAAAGCTGCGTACTGATGCGACGTTCATGGCTGGGCGCGGTTCGCTGCGAGATCAGTTCAAAGGCGACGAAGCTTGGCTGCGAAGGTACGCAAAGGAATACAAGAAGCGTACGGGTAGATCTATGCCAGAGAACGCTGCGTGGATTGGTCAGTTGGCCGATGATCCGTTTGATCCAAGAGCACTCGTTGAGAGCGCGGCAGATCAGAAGAAGCTTATTCAACGACGGGCGGACAAGGTCAATCGTGAGAATGATGCCCCCCCGATTCGCCTTGCCGAAGACCTAGTTGTTGGTGAGATGGAGCGATACCGCGCCGAGGGTGACACGTCTCCTGCCGACGAATTGCGGCACATGGTTATCGAGAGACACGGACAAAAGGTTTAACTCAATGACGAACCCGAGATCAACAACGGTCACATTTGACCAGCCGATTGTAACGCTATCTGACTTGATCGTTAAGATTGGCGCTCGCAACGGCATGGGCGATGGCGACACTCGCATGCAGCGAATGGTTACGGGTTCTATCCGCGATGCCCTACGTGACTTTCCAGGCAAGAGCGCTTGGAGATATTACGATCGCACCTTTAACTTCGATACGTCTGCACAGGTTTCTCTTCAGGTAACTTACGTTGACTCGACACGAACGGCGACTGTGACGTCGGGCGTTATGCCAACTGATATGGCCCTTGGTGAAGTGCTCATGAAAGGAAAGATCACAGCGGTTGAATCCGTTAGTGGTTCGACGTTTGTATTGAGAGATTACGTTGGGTCTAACGTGACGGGAACTGCACTTTGGTTTCGATCGGCATACACGCTACCAAAAATCGCGACGATGCGAAGAGTGATTCGCGACATGAATCGCCAGGAACTTGGAGCACTTCAGAACGAGGTTGTTGCAAAGTGGATGCTTGCTTACAACTCACCTGGAACACCAGTCGGCTACACGCTTCGAGCCGATTCGACAATTGGCGCTAACGATATTGTCCTCTGCCCTCCGCCCTCCACCGGAGAGAGATATGTCGTTAGCGCCGTTCTTGCACCCAAGTACCCATCCGTCGCCCAGGCTTTCGGCGATGCATCGGGTACTTCAGGAACCGCTACATTTACCGCACCACAGGCAAAGCCAAACTGGGTTGGTGCGGTAGTGCGAGCGTCTCCAAGCTCGTCACAGAAGACTGAGGATCTTACCTATGGTGAGTTCGAGTGGCAGTCGATTATTAAGTCTGTGAGTTCTACGACGGTAACTTTGTATGACAACCTTCCGTCTTCATTTACCGCCGAAACTGTTTTAGTCTCATCGCCGATAGATATCTCGCTCACCCCCGGAATCCAGACGTACTTCGAATCGATGTGTCACGAGTACTACTGCCGCAACCACAAGCACGACGGGTTAGCTGATGCGATCGCAGTATCGAACAAGCTCTTCATGGATGCGAGAGCCGCTGACTCGATGATCGATAAGTCAACTCCGCTTTGGTTTGGTGCTAGCTGGCCTTGGGTGATCACAGACCTTCGATATGGCAGGCTTACATAGTGAGTGAAGTTGATCACAAAGACGTTGCCGAAAAGATTATTGAAGCTCTCCAGTTGATGGACTTGAGAGGCTATAAGACCACGGACATAAAGCTTAAGGACTGGCCGCTTAATACCAAGCCTTCATTTGGTTTGATTGTGTCTCCACTACGAGAGATAGACGGCGATTCGTCGAACAGAACAAATGATGTAGGGTATCCAGTTCAGTTGACTAGGGTTCTTGGTAGCATTGATCCTAGTGGTGGGTTCGATCAGAGAGACAATTGGCGGCGCGATGTCTACAAGCGATTCAACCGAGTGCGACTCGGATTGGACCAAGAGTTGATGACGAGAGCCGACTTCGATCAGATAGAAATTTCAGATGCGTGGAAGAACTGGAACTTAGACGCCAGCGTTGTGGTTGTCACGACATGGATAAGAATAGCAATCGGTCCTTGAGGATAAAAATATGACGAACACATGCGCCGCAATGGGATTCGCCTCCAAACTGCTCATGCAGGGAGGAGCCGGGCCAAGAGTTTTTGATGCGAGCAGTGAAGCCTACTCATTTTTGGCTGAAACACTCAGCGCCGATCGCACCACCCAGGGTCGGCGGCGATTAACGGGTTCTCTTGAGATGTACGACGAAGCATTCCGAGAGCACTCGTATCTCCCAGGCGGCGCGATCGTTCTTCAGTGCAGCCCGAAGGATCTTGATAATCTACTGCCGAGGATTCTCGGTGCAGCTCCATCGGGAACAGTGTTCTCCCCTGGCCAGAGCTTTGGTGGTGGGACTGGCGAGTTTGACATTCTGATCGATCGAGAGAATGGAGTGTTTCGGTACACGGATTGTGTGGTTGCCAAGGTTACATTGCGAAGTGCCACGGAAGAAGGAAACGAAGGGCAGAACGAAGAGTTGGTTGAGTTGATACTTTACGTGTTCTGTAAGTCTGAGACTTACGCAACCGCATGGCCGGCAACACCACCGACGCTGACATTGGGTGGCGCTTATGCACCGTACGCGCACTGGGAAGGTGCTCTTACGACTAACTCTAACAACACATCGTACTCAGAATTTGACCTGAATATCGACAACATGATGAGGCCGATATTTAACAACTCTAAGACTCCTCAATGCTTCCGTCCAATGGGTCGGATGGTCACTCTGAATACCAACAATCCATTCACTACCACTACGCTGGCCGACGCGCAGGCTATGATAGCATCCGGAATCGCTGGAACGCTGACATTTACCAATGGCACACTATCCACCTTGATTAACTTTGCCAAGTTGCGAAACAACTACAAGTCGCCAAACGTCAAAGGCCGAGGAGAAACAAGGCTTCCATTCAGAATGATCGCAGCGGCTAGCTCGATCGCACCGTCAATCAAGTTCACGAATGACTCAACCGTATAGTCACCTTCAGAAACCCAATGTTACCAGATCAAAAGAGTACCAGACGGCAAGAGCTTGAGCAGCAGGCAATCGAAACCCAGAACGCCCTGAGGTTCCAAGCTCTTACCGGCATCAATACCCAAGACGCGACAATGAGCGACAACGATGTCAAGCTCTTGGGTGCGGTTACGCAGGTAGCATTCGGGAGTTTTGGTGTCCAGGGTGAAGCCGAGGCTAAGGCAATACCAGACGCGCCGACGAGCGATATCAGCGAACCATTCGCCATCACTGGCATTGCTTCGAGCGATATCAGCGAACCATTCGCCATCACTGGCATTGATTCGTTAGGCTTTGAGGGCGAAAACGACGTGTCATACGAGGACTTAAGCATTGCGTCCTCCGCTCCACAGATCACTGACAGGTACACTCCTGAATACGACGCAATACAAGCCGCCAACGTCGACTCTTATGTGATGGAGAATGGTGTATTCGGGGTACCAAGCGCTGCCGAGTCTTTAACCGGGCTACAGCCAGGGTTAGAGCAGTTGTCTGGTAATGAACACCATGACGCTCCAGAGGCTCCATCTGAAAGGATTCTCCCCGGTAATGTTGATGTCAATGCAGATGCAGGTGGAAAGAACGAAAGGATTCCCCCAGGTAATGTTGACGGCAATGCAAGTGGAAAGAAAGAATCACACCCACACGAAGGCGATAACTCGGGAGCGCAGCGCAAGCAAGATCGGCTCGAAGGTCTTCAGCGATTAGAGGAGATTAAGCAACAACACCTAAGACAAGCTCAGTTCCATCAGTCTGGATATAGCGGTGGGCAAGGAGCATTCAATCAGAATAGGCAGGCTCAGGGTGTTGGCGGTGGCGCAGAACCGCAAGCGACGGATCAGTTCTCGTCAGCAACTGAGGCGTTTGCCAGTGAAGTTCAGTCGACTTTACAGAAGTCAGCAGAGATCCTCCAGCGCCATGCGAAAGAAATAAATATGATACACCAAATACTTTTGGAAGCTGGTACTTAAGTGTATATTAAATACGGAAGCTTCTCATTGCTAGGTTATGAAGCCAGCCTGTCTGTTAGGGTTGAAGCAGTTCGATCATCGCTTGGTTTTAACAAGACACGAATGGTTCGATTTGACATCGATGGTGAGTTGGTGAATACCGATCAGTATGCGGTGACAACGCGACTTGCTGCTATACAGTCGGCGTTCAACATCGACTACCAAGACATTGGCCTGTACCATGACAACAACAGTCCAACGGTGCATGTGCTCGCCAATGGAGGAGATAACCTAACAGGCAATAAGGTTCTCTATGCAGAGTACCCGCAAACAAAGGATGGAGAGTATGTAACTGGTCGCAAGTTTAAGATTGGAATCGGTGCGGAAATTTACGCATCTGAGACGAACATACTTGAGTACAAGGATACCATCACCTACAAAGGGAATGGTGGTCCTGTATGGAAATGGATAGACAACCCTTGGTGGGGATACTACCCGGTCATGGTAGCTCCGAGATCGTTGCAGACAATAACCCACGAGGGGTACGTGGTCGGAATGCTGGGATACGAACTTCCTCCGACTCCGTTCTTTTCTCCTCCATTTGAAGACAACGTAAAACGAGTGGTTCAATTCATTGGTCCAGATAGATACCCGCGAGCAAATATCGGCTACAGAACCCATTGGTTGTATACATACACACTGTACAATTTCGATGACTTTATCAGGCCAACGCACCTTTAGGCTAAGTTCATGCCAGCCACACAAACATCACCAAGCTTAGTCGGCAATGTAAGCAAGGTCTTAAAGAGATCAGAGAAGATTTGGCTCCCGGTTTGGCAAGATCGGAACGCGTTTGCGATCATGAATTCGGCAAAACAATTGCCGGTTAAGCCATACTACGAATCGTTCAGTGTGACAGTTTACGACATTGAGATTTTCATACCTAACGGTCTTTCTGATGGTGATCTTTATCGGCAGGCTGACTCGCTGAACTCAGGCACATGGAGGGGAGTGTGGCCACGGTACGCAGCTTGGATAAGTGAGATCATCTGTCGTGGAATAAAGACATTCGGCTCTGGCCCTGGCGAAGAAGTGAACTACATCATTCGCTGCATCAAGAGACCTGACGGCTGGAGGTTTCAGCATCCAGATGTTGGCTACGTTTATTTCAATGGGTCGCAGTACAAATCGTTCAGTGATGAGCAGGGCAGGGTTCCAATAGGCAAGCTTAATGGATCTGGCGGAATGCATGGAATGGCCTCTAATATGCTTATCAATCTCTCTGATGTAAAAACAGAAGTGGACATTGCATCCGAGATAGGATACTGATGTGAGCATGGACAACCTTCAGATCCTCAATGGCTTCCGAGAGAACCCTCTTCGCGACGATACTCCATATCAGATTTTTACTCCCGTCCCATATCCGCGCAGACACTGGATTGGCTATCTGTTCGAGTCGTACAATGGAGTTGTCACGGGTATGTGGGTGGTTCCAACTCTCCCGTTAGACGGAAATCTACCACCGTATTCAAGAGTGTACGTTTACAACATCTACAAATGGAACTTTGGCCTGATTGGTGCAACCATTCGCGTAGAGGAAGATCGAGTAAACAACAGATGGATTGCACTTCAGCAAGAGTACACTTGCCCAACATCTTCTTCATACGTTGTTACGCCGCCACCTGTGAGCAGCGGGCTTGAGGATGGGGTTGCCTAATGTCTCTTCCAGCGATCATTGAATGTTGTTGTGGAAGCTCCAGTTCCTCCAGTTCATTAAGTTCATCATCTTCCAGTAGTAGCAGTTCAAGTCCGTCGTCGTCAAGCTCGTCCTCATCGTCAAGTCCATCGTCCAGTAGCAGTTCGTCAAGCTCGTCCTCATCGTCAAGTCCATCGTCCAGTAGCAGTTCCTCAAGTCCGTCTTCAAGTTCATCTAGCAGCAGCAGTAGCGATTCAAGCAGCAGCAGCGATTCATCTTCAAGTTCAGATTCATCTAGTTCCAGTAGCAGCTCCAGCTCCAGTAGTTCAGCAAATCCATGCGGTGCAGACACTTGCGAATGGATTTGGCTAGAGGGAAGTAGTGAATGGATTGAAGAAACTTTCAACTGCGATACGGTAAACGCGTTACTAGGAGGCGGGTGCTTCTGTACAGAACCTCCCACTACGCCAGGAGATTACGACGGAGAAAGAAGACTCAATGGAGTATGTCATCCACTATGAAATGCCCACATGCTCAACACGGAATTTGCCAAATAGCCACTCGCTTAGCTAACAGGCCAGTACCGTTAGATTTGAAAGCTTGTTCTGCGTGTGCTAATGACTTAGTTCCAATGTCAGTAAATAGAGTTACTGCCGCTATAGCTGCTCACAGTCAAAGAAAATCAGGAATACCCGTAGACCCAGATCTTAGGCAGATGGCTCTGGGGATCTACCATCTGGCCGGATGGATGATCGAAAGAAAGATCCGCAAGTGGCTTAAGTTCTTACGCATTGACGCGCCTCAAGGATGTGGCTGTGACGCTTGGATCGCCAAGATGAATGCATGGGGTGTGGATGGATCTCTTGAAAATCTTGACGAGATCGCCGGGGCCTTGTACGTCAACCTTCAAACGACATACTTGTATGCCATAGCGTTTTCAGGTATCACTAAGCCGATAATCAGGGGGGCGATTAGAAAATGGCTACTGAACGCGCGTTCGTAATTTCGCTTGGATTTAGAGAAGATCGAATCAAGGCATTCCGAGAAGCTACAAAAGACTTAACGTCCATCCCGAAGATCGAGGTATGGCAAGCAGTCCACGGTGATACATGCAAGCCGCCAGATAATTGGCTCTCAGGGGCCGGTTCTTGGGGGTGTTTCAAGTCTCATTTAGGGGTTATCGAATACTGCCTTAACAACAATGTGGCGTCGTGCTTGATCTTTGAAGACGATGCAAAGTTCCGCCCCAACTTCGATGAGTCGTTTGGTAAATTCTTTGGTGCGTTGCCGGACAATTGGCAGCAAGCTTATCTCGGCGGTGAATTGCAGCACCATCACACGCACCAATCCATCAAGATCAACGAAGATGTTTACCGTCCTTACAACGTGAATCGAACTCACGGGTATATGCTCAGCAGGAATGGCATGTTGCCCGTGTACCAGTGGATATCTAACCTTCCGTTTGCCCCAAGGGAGCACGTCGATCACCATCTTGGGCGGTGGCATGAGGACATGAGGAACAAGGTCTATGCTCCACCGCGCTGGCTCATAGGTCAGATGGGAGATTCGTCCAATGTTTCCGGTAGAAATGATCCGGTAAATTTCTTCACCGATCCAGTTGACACCGCCATATCGCACTGGCTATACGACACCCCTGTTTGCGTTCTTTATCGAGGCAGTCGTGATCTACTCAAGAAGTCGCGGTATTACTTGCACGCTGGAAATTCGATCGATGTTGACGGGTACGACACTGGCCTAAGTCTTGCAGTGAAGCTCCGAGAGCCGGTGCCAGAGATCGACAAGTGGTACGGCTGGATAAGGGGTGAGGTTGTTCGTTCAAACTCAAATGCAATCCCGTGTCTTTATCATCCTCGCATCACAGAGGCAATGCTTGAAGGATGTGGATTCTCCTATACGGTATTGAATGCCAACACGCTTGAAGACGTTAAGGAGTTTCATGCAAAAACCACTGAGTAATACTCCACACGTTGTCTACCACGTTGCTGCGATGGGTAATTGGAAGGGAGTGGTTAGCGAGCAGATGTTGATGCTGCGGACGAGCGGCCTCGGCACCGCACTAACAGCGATTAACGACGCTGTGAATGTGACGTACGTTGGCGATCCAAACGGGATGGAGTTCCTGCGACAAGAGGCTGCTAGGCAGGACATCGCGATCCGAATTGTTCGGCATGATCCAAACGTATCGCATTATGAAACATTCGCGATGCTGGAGATCGAACGACTTGCTAAGGAAGAAAACACTGCAAGGCATATCCTATATTTCCACACCAAGGGCGTCAGCGTTCCACACTGCCAGGACAGGGTTGCTTGGCGTCGTGTTATGGGGCGGTATGTAATCGAGATGTGGCGTGACAATGTTCTAATTCTCAACCATGGCCAGTACGATGCGGTTGGCTGGAACTGGTGGCCGAGAGGCAATAATCACTTCTCTGGTACGTTCTGGATCGCTACTGCGGACTGGATTCGCAAGCTCCAGGACTATGTTCAGTTCCATCATTCACACGGACTTGTAAGGTATTCCTGCGAACTGTGGATCGGCTCGCAAGTCAATCCTCGATGCCGAGCTTACTCGCGAGGTGTGACCGACCATACAACATGGGAAGGAGGATACAACTTTACACCGCACTTGCCTGCACCTAAGAACGGCATTACGTGGATGACAGCGGCAAGCTACGAATACGCCAAAGAGTTCGGCAATGTTGTTAGTTCGTCTGTGCGGCTTGGTCGCAATCACAAGATGGTTACTCGCCTTATCGACTCATCGATTAAACGCTGGAGCCAACGCACGACGAAGCACGAGTTAATGCTGTCGATGTTGGATGAAGTCAAAACCAAGCGAGCGTTTTGGCTTGACGGCGACTGCGAGTTCTTATGCCAACTCGATCCTGAAGATTTGTATGACCCAAAGAAACCTCTTTCGTGCGTCCAGCATTTGGGTTATAGCTCGCCATTCGAAGCATATGGATTTCTCGATGATTTAAGGGCATTAGTACCGGCAGACGCCACAGGCTATTGGCAGGCTTGTTTGTGGGGCGGCGAGGTCGAAGCTATGAGAGAAGCGATAACGCGTTGCCAGCAGATCATGTCTAGTGTCGGCGGTCATGCCCAGGACGAACACGCGCTGAATGTTGACATTCAAAACCACCGCGATCTGTACCACACTCTACCTTGCCGGTATGCGGCTCCATATACGTTCGCGAGTATGCCGCAGTACGAAGGCAGCTACAATTCACGCGCTGGCGGATCGCCAAGAATCATGCACTTTAACACAGAAATATCGCGATGAACCATTTAGGCAATTTGACTGACAAACACACAGTACATTCGTACATCCCGTTCTATCAAGGGCTTCTCTACCCGTTCAAAAACAAGCCATGCACGCTGGTCGAGATTGGAATGTATTTCGGCGGCTCACTTTTGATTTGGATGGACTTGCTTCACAAGGGTACGATCTATGGAGTCGATACCGAAGACATCGTTGAGCCACGCGTAATCGACAAGCTGGACGCTGACCGCGTTCGTCTAATGTTTGGAAACGGATATTCAAGCGAGATTATAGACTCATTGCCAGAACTGGATTTTGCTATCGACGATGGGCCGCATACGCTATTTTCGCAGATCGCGTTTCTGCGAACGTACCTTCCAAAGCTAAAGGATGGTGGAATAGCAATTGTCGAAGACATTCAGGACACCCAGTTCATACCGATTCTGACTGCCGAAATCCCCCCTGGCTATCGAGTAGACGTGATGGACTTTCGCTACATCAAGGGTCGCTACGACGATGTTTTGCTAGTCGTGACTCGCGAAGATTAAACGCTTAGTTTCTTCAACTAGATGCGTAGGGTTGTGTTTGTCTGACGGTAGGTGGTATGATTGCGAGTATGGCTACAAAAAACAAAACACCAAAGGTGTCGGTTCCTGAGATCTCAGACCGCGTAACCTTCCGACTTCTCGATCTGCGCGAACCGCTGGAGTCCATGCTCGCTACAACTGGCGAGAGTGTGACAGAGTATTTCCGTCGCATTCTCAGTCAAGATCTTGGTGTATCAAACGTCGAATCTAAGCCAGGATGGAAGCTCGGAGTCCGAAGAAAAGCCGACTGAATCAATTGCGGCAACGAAGGGCGAAGAGACAACGATAATTGACATAGACGCGAATGGACGTTAAATTGTTGTGGAATGATCTACACACCACAAAAAGGAACTAACATGCGTCAATTTCTCTCGATGCTTATTTTGGGACTTCTGGCCGGAAGTTCGCACGGTCAGCTTTTATCGCGGATGTTTGGATCTCCAAAGTATTCATCGAACTGCCCCGGTGGAGTTTGTCCAACCTCGAACAACTGGTCAAACAACGACGGATTGTCTCGGCGCGATCACCTGGAGCACGTTCACGGAACAAGCACAAGTGGTATGACCGAATCGCAGGTCAGAGCTGAGCAAAACCGCTATCACAATAAGTATGGTGCTGGTCATCCAGTGCAGCAGCCGGCACAGTACGCGGCGGTTCAATCGGCTCCTCGGCCATACATCCAGAATGCACAACAGCCTGTGGCATCTGGTGGCTCTGGTGGCTCCAGTGGCAATCTAGCGGTCGGGATGGTTTATCGCGGCGAAATTGTGGCGTCGATTGGAAGCCCGATAGTCGAATCTATGCAGTCCGATTCAAATCTGATGGCTGGTCCAATCCGCGAAAGAATCGGCAGCAATCGACAATTCCGTAAGGTGCTCTTGGAAGCAGCCAGCAAAGCGGTATCCGATGGCACGCTGTCAGAGGCACGGTACAACGCACTTCGGTTGCAGAGTCTTAGTCCTCGCAAGCTAGAGGAAATCAAATCGCAGGTCGGCTCATTCGCGGCCGAGGAAGGTGTGCTGAGTTCTGCGGTCGGCATCGATTGGAGCAAGATCGACTGGGAAAAGTTGATGACCTTCATCGTCAAGTGGCTGCCTGTGATTATCAATCTGTTCGGCAATTCCGATCAGGTCGGCATGATGGCTCCGTCACCAATGCCACTGGTTCAGACTCGCGAATTTTATCAGACTCGCGAATTCTACACGGGTTTAATTGCCATTTGATCATGCAAGTCCTAGACGTGTCGCAAGATACGTCTAGAGTTGGCCACCTCCAGGCCGACAGCGAGCATCTAGGTAACAATGAGAGTATCAAGGTGCTCGCAGAAGGCCGAAAACAGGCGGGGATAAATAGGGTAAATCCTGACGGCCCCCGCAGTGAGCAATCGAACGAATGAACACTGAGGGACCACCGGAAAAGAGAAGGCCAAACTTGGAAGCTATAAGGTTTTACTGAAAATCTGGAGAAAAAAGCAACTCCAGAAGGGCTTCCCCGGTGACTTTTAATCGTAGTAATAAAAGGAGTATATATGCGTTTTCTCGCTGCGTGGCTTTTGTTGTGCGTGAGCTGCTTTGGACAAATCAAAATTTCCGAGCAGAAAACGCAGTCGTGGGTGGGCTTCGATGAGCCGGTTGTCGTCAACGGAATCGTGCAAAGCGGGCCGAAGTCTAAGCCAGTGCTAGCCGGTACACGTTCGATAATCGTAGTCGACTACACAGGCTACGAATTCATCACGATGTATGCGGAAAAGATCCCAAGCCTCGAACGCGTAAACATCGAGCAGGCAGAAGGCGGCTACTGGTTCCCAAGCACCATTGTAAATGGAAAGTATCGAGTACTTGCCATCGCGACAGCAACCGCAAAGGCACCTTCAATTGAATCGCTGGTTGTCGATGTCGGTGGTGTGCCAGATCCACCGAAGCCGGAGCCGATACCAGTTCCAGATCCGCCAAAGCCTGACGTTGCAATTCGGAATGAATACGGTGTCGGATTAGCGGCATACAACGCAGCAGGCGATGCGACAACGGCGATCAAATATGCTGCAATCTATGAGGCTTCTGGTAATTTCTTGTTCGGTATGCCATCGCTGAAATTCATCGTGTCGGACAATGCCAATGACTCGAAAGATCCAAACAAAAGCGTGTTAGCTTGGATGGACCAAGAGCAAAAAAAGATACCATCGACTGCAAAATGGGATGAATGGAAAATCGTTATGCGGACTGCGTTTCTGGAGTCTCAAAGAAATAGACAGTTCACACGCGGCGATTGGTATTCAGCGTTCAATGAAGTCAAAGATGCATTAAGGGCGGTGAAGTAATGGATCGAATAAGTAAAGAACTACCTACGTATAACATGGGTTATGCGATCGAAGAAGAGAATCGACCGCTCCTCGAAGAACAGGGTATCGATCCGCAATTCTTGCTCTCGCGAGCTGCCGAAAACTTTCCACAATTTAACGTGCAGAACAACCCTCGCGAAATCATTCCACAGATAAACCAAGAACAGCAAGGAAGTTGCCAAGGGCATTCACTGATGCGAATGTTCATCATTTGCTACTACCTTATGACTGGTCGGATACTGTCGTTTAGTCGCGCGGCTGCATACTACTTGAGCCAACGAAAAGACGGCATCAAAGGTGATCGCGGATCGACGCTATCGGGTGGCCAGTGGGTCGCGACTCAGCACGGCCTATGCCTCGAATCGGAATGGAAGTATCCTTCTGAATACGATCCAAGAGAACCAAATCCGAAGCCAAATTACAGTTTTAAATTGGTGTCAGCGAAGCCGACGAATGATCCTCGACTGATCCGCGAAGCTCTCGATATGGGCTTGC
>Ga0163146_10001651_pt1 | contig 31574 bp, 27 predicted proteins | sample OliLakLV19MP7G1_FD_148648 | JGI IMG/M metagenome (GOLD analysis project Ga0163146, IMG submission 148648) | Freshwater microbial mat bacterial communities from Lake Vanda, McMurdo Dry Valleys, Antarctica - Oligotrophic Lake LV.19.MP7.G1 | ecosystem: Environmental > Aquatic > Freshwater > Lake >...
GCTCCCTCTCGTGCTGACTTGTTGTCGAAGACAGACAGCCTTGAGGGAGCCCCACCTCAATTGGTGGACCTCAACAGGTGGGGAATTTCAGTGAGCAGCTCCGAGGAGATTCACATGAGCGTGATCAGCGCGATCGAAGCGTTCCGCGCCCTCAGCGCCAAGTACGACACCTACATCCTCTCGACCTCCCCTTGGAACAACCCATCCGCATCATCCGACAAGGTGAGTTGGGTCCACCACTACCTCGGTGACCAGCCAGACTCGCCTGCCTACAAACGGCTCATTCTCAGCCACCACAAAAATCTCAACGTCGGCGACATCCTCATTGACGACCGAACCGCGCGCGGTGCCGACCACTTCGACGGCGAACTGATCCTGTTCGGCTCCGAACGCTGGCCGAACTGGGACACCGTCTCTCGCGACCTCCTCAACCGCGCCTTCTGATCGCCTCAGCCGAGCGCAACGCAGCCCCGGCGTGCTCACTCGAACAGTGAAGGCTGCCTCGCGGAAGGGGGCGCCGACTCCGCGACTTCAGCCTTGAGCAAGTCGGCGAGTTCACTCACCGCGACTCCACCGAGCTCGACCAGTTTCGCGTTACCGGGGCCGGCGCCATCGCCTGTCCACACGGCCACTCGCCCGAAGTGGCGGCGCATCGCCTCACGCGCACCTTCCCATGTTCCGCCGGAGCCAGAGTCGGAGCACACCACCAACGTGACGTCGGCGAGTGCGTAGACGATCTTGTTTCTGCCCATCGCATTGCCAGCTGTGAAACGCACGGCGGGTCCATAGGGGCTTGCGATGCACAGCTCACCGGCATGCGCACGCTGCCTGATCTCAGGATTGCGCGCGGCCACTCGAATACCTTCCGTCGGTACACCGATAACCGGCACCCCTGCTTCGAGTGCAGCGCCCATCGCCGTTTGGTCGATGCCGCGCGCCAGTCCACTCACCACCGCCATTCGGTGAGCGGCAGCAACCCGAGAGGTTGATACCGCAACCTCCAACGCCTCAGTCGAAGCGTCTCGCGAACCGACCACTCCGATCGCCCCAAGAGCGAGGAACTCCACAGGCCCGCCGACAAGCAAGAACGATGGGCAGGTGTCGCGCAAGCGATTGCGTAAACGTTCAGGAAACCCATCGTCAAGCGCGGAGATCAGTCGTATGCCTTCTTCCTCAAGCCGCTCGCGTTCGAATGCGAACGCGGTACCAGCGGCGAGCAGCGCTGCATAACGTTCGGCGTCGCCCAAGGTGACCGACACCTTTTCGGCGATGTCCTCCGCTGACATCCCCACCAGCACCGACGGATCGCCGACCGCGTGGAACAGCGACCAGAACTCGCCGGCGGATAACGGCTTCTCACCGACATCGACGATGCGATTCGTCAGCAACAACGCTGCGAGGGAAGTGTCGGTCACAGTCACGAGTCTCGCCCTTGCAGAGAACCGAGAGCAAGGGGGTACACCCGGCCGGACCCGTGCTCTCGAAGAAGTGCCCCGATCTCGACGAGGGTCCACTTGGAATCCACCATGTCGTCGATGAGAAACAACGGCTCGGGCCGAGGGGTGCCGACAAGTACGAAGGCACCACGCACGTTTGCCTCCTGATGCGAACTGTTCTGCTGGCCTTTCTGAGGCTGGGTTTCGCGGAACTTCTTGACCGCAGCCACCAGCGGCAGCCCGAGCCCTTTGGCGAGTCGCGCTGCCAGGTCGGGCACTAACTCAGGATGGCGCAGCGACGGCACGTATGTGACCCAAGTCGGCATCGGCTGCGGCGCCCACTCCCTCACCATGTCGACCATCGCGCGGATCAACCGATCGTCGAAGTGGCCGCCGCGTTTCCCATCCGCGACCAGCCTCCCCCACCCCGGGTCATTCCATAAACACAGAGCTCGGCCGTGTTCAACCCGAAGCTCTTCGCGCAGCGTGTGGTTGAGCTTTCGCTTCCGTGGCTCGATGACTATGTAACCCCGCCGAAGAAATCGCTCGGCCTCTGCGATCAGCGACTCGTCGAGCGGTACGACGAACCGTTCACCGATACAGAGGTCGCACACACCACATGGTTGTGGGTCTGGATCATCGAGCACTGTCGTGAGGAACTCCATGCGACACGTGCCACCAACGGCGTAGATCATCATCTGGTCTTGTTCGAGGCGCCGGTCCGCGGTCACATCCTTCACGCGCTGAGTCGGGTAAACCCATGGCTTCAATGTCCGCTCGTACGTCGAGCCGGACAACCTGCGCAGCACACCCTCGACCGTGAGCTGCTTCAGCACCAGCTCTACGTCGCCACGCTTCATGTTTACCTCTTCCAAAACGCGGCCAAGAGTGACAGACCCGGGAGCAGAGGCGAACACTGCCAACACCGCGTCGACATCTAGAGGGTCCGGGAAAGCGGTCGTGATGAACCAGTCCTGAATGTCGCTGTCTTCCACACCACGCAGGAGCACGGCAACTGACTCATCCAATTGTCTGCCGGCACGCCCGACCTGCTGGTAGTACCCGACGGGTGAGCCCGGTGCCTGGAAATGAACCACGAAGGCAAGATCGGGCTTGTCGTATCCCATTCCCAGCGCCGAGGTGGCCACCAACGCTTTCACTTCGTTGCGTTGCAGCTTCGCCTCCGCATCGAGCCGGGCGTCACCATCGGTACCGCCCGTGTATGGCAACACGTCGTGCCCGTGCTGCTGCAACCAACTCGCAACGCGTTCAACGTCGCGGACGGTGAGGCAGTAGATGATGCCGGTGCCCGGCAGAGTGGGCAGCACTTGGTGCAGCCACGCCAGTCGCTGCGCCGCGGCCGGAAGCTCGACAACGTGAAGACTCAGGCCAGTACGCCCGAGTGGACCACGAATCACGTGCCCGACAACGCCGAGTTGGTCGGCCACATCGGTCACCACGCGGTCGTTGGCTGTGGCGGTGCACGCGAGCACAGGAATGCCGTGACCTAGACCAGATATGACTTGTGAAAGCCGTCGGTAATCGGGTCGGAAGTCGTGGCCCCAATCGGAGATGCAATGAGCCTCGTCGATCACCATTAGGCCGGGCCGGCGACCAACGAGCGGCATCACCTTGTCGGCGAATTCTGGGTTGGCCAGTCGTTCAGGTGAGACGAGCACAAGATCGACCGCGTCGGACGCAAGTGCCTGCATCAACTCCTTAACGGTGGTGTCGGACGACGAGTTGATCGTGATCGTGCGAAGACCCAGTCGAGACGCCGCTTCGATCTGGTTGCGGATCAACGCCAGCAGCGGCGAGACCAAGAACGTCGGCCCTAGACCGCGACGACGAAGCAGATGCGTAGCCAAGAAGTACACGGCGCTCTTGCCCCAGCCAGTTCGTTGCACCAGTAGCACCCGATCGCGTCCGTTGACCAACGCCTCGATCGCCTCGCGTTGATCTGGATGAAACTCCGCGTCAGCACGCCCCGTCAGCGAGCGAAGCGAGTCGAGTAGTTCGTCCGACATGAACGTGACTGTACGACGGGGGTGTGACATCGCTGGCCGACCCTTACTCAGTGGCGAATGGAAACCGCAGCCATGGCGAAAACCCGCTCCGCCCCGACGGCGCGAAGCGCGGCGGCTGCGGCGGTGAGTGTTGAGCCGGTCTCCACGAGATCGTCGACAAGCAACATGTTTGGAGCACACCGTTCTTCGGGATTGATCGATGCGCGGAACGATGCGCGAGCGGTCCGTTCGGCAAGCGGAACGTTCTTCATCTTGGGGCCTAGTGGTGGCGGAAACATCTGGAGCAGTCGCGCATCAAGCTTCACCGCCGCAGCGCAAGCGAGCTCAAGGGCAATCGACGAAGACGACCCCACCGGCACCACCACCAGATCAGCCGGCCATCTCCGAAACATCGCAATTGAGACAACCCCGTCAGCAAACATTCGCCTCAACACCATGAGAGGCGGCCCGAGGCCCTGATACTTGGCCTTGGTGAAGAGGTCGGCGGCTCGCGTCAGCCCGCCGGGCGGTCGCGTGTAGCTGTCGAGCGACCAACATTCCGTTAAGCCACTTGGCGTCGGCAGTACCTGCAGGAATGTGGGCTGGACAGGCTGAACTTGATCGATCGATGGCGACACCAGCAACAGTCTGGACCATCGACGCGATCGGTCAATCCATAGCCGCTTCGCACCCTCAATTCGTGGGTGTGTCGTCCATTGGCTGTCGTTCAAAGGTGACCATTTCGGTGTCGAGACTCACCCTGCGCGCTCGCCAGCCCGCATCTCGGATTGCGCGGCCGACGGCGGTGTTGTCGTACCCGTACCAATGAGGTAGATGGCGGCGGCCTGACGGCGGCAACGGAAAGCCGAGCACACGCTCAACTTCACCGAACGTAGCCGTGACCACTGGCTCACGCTGTTGGCCCAACCACTCCCAAAGCGGTCGGTATTTCCCGTGGTGATCGCTAGGGGCCATCCAAGTAGTCGGAAGCGTCGCTTCAGAACGAAGGCTGACCAACTCAGTGCGAACGACGGCAATTGATTCATCGGAGAGCTCCCGGAGGTCGACATCTGACCAAACGACGATTCGGCTACCCGGTCGATCGACAAGCTGCGACGCGAATCGTCGAGTGCTCTCGACGTCCGGCCCGTCGCCCAACAAAACAATGGCCCCGAAGGCACAAGCCAAGTCCTGCAGATTGATCAGATCTCCCTTGATGTGCTTTCTCGTCCGCCAACTCGACTCAACCTCAAACCCTGCCACCGGAAGCGGATCGGCGATTCCAGGAATCGGATGCGCCGGCCTCCAGAGCCAAACGACATCGATCCGCCCGCCGGGCACCGGATACTCCGTGACTGCCTCAAGCCCAAGTCTTTTGCCGTGTTCAACGAGCAACATGATCGCTGGGTGCATCATTGCCTCCTTGCGAACCGCGCGGCTTGCAGCGAAGTCCATTTGGGTTCGTGGTCCACACGCGCATGTAGCGACCGTAGTGCCGTTCGCTGATAGGGCGTCGCCTGAGGCGGTCTTAACCTCCGTCGCACGGCACCGACTCGGTCGGTTATTATCGATGAGAATCGCTGGCCAAGATCAGGTGAAGGCGGAAGGATCGCAACGTGGGAGAGTTTGAAAAGGCGTGTATCGAAACGGAACTTGCAGCTGCGGACGCTGTGAAGTCCGCCACGCGACTCGCGTCTGTCGCAAAAGACCTCGTCAAGGCCGCTCAAGTCGGTGACATAGCAAAGATTCGCAAAGCGGTCGACGCGGTCAAGCTCGCGGAACAAGTCGTTCGACAATCCACTCGCAACGCTACTGAGGCGTGGCCATTCACACCGGAGAATGAGGAAGACCTTCTTCAGAATCGCTTCGCCGCGGAGCTAATTGCCACGGCGAGCGAGCGAGGGCTGAAAATCAGCGAACAGGATAAGCGTCTGGTGTCCTACCCATCAATCGTGAAAGTGATGCCCGAAACCAGGGCGGTCTTCGTCGACCGTTCGAAAGTGACGACTCTTCGTCCCAGTTACCTTTCTGCAGTTTTAGAGCGGAACCAATCAAAAAAGCCTCGGTTCAAACCCGAGCACTTTCTGGAGTCTCTCTATGGCGCTTACAGACTTTGCATACTTGCTGGAAGCGCACCAGTCATCGCACTGGTCACACTGCATGACGCCCTGACATTGCTGCCTGGAGCGTCAAAGGACTACGACAAGACAGACTTCACACGAGATCTCTTCGCACTCGACCAAAGCCGCGTCACCACAACGCGGTCCGGCGCTGTCGTGTCGTTCCACGCAAGCACTGGGACTAAGGGATCAGCTGGGCTACTCAGTTTCGTCTCGCCTGATGGTGAGCCAATCGTCTATTACGGCGTGAAGTTCACCGAGGTGACAAAGTGACGGCGTCAATTAGGCCTGACGACTGGCTTCGGTTCATTCGCGGCGAGTATCTGGATGAGTTCCTGAAGGCTGGCGGTGCCTCCATCAAGTTTGTGGTGCCGCAAGAAACCCCAATGCATGATGCAATTTTGGACGGGCTGTGTAGCGATTCAGAAGCGCGCGGGTACCTCGTCGCCCAAGTAAGCGCATCGCGTACACGAATCCACATGATGGATCACCTCTTCTTCGAAATTGCGGCACAGATTCCCTGGAAGCGTCTTGCCGGCGAGGTTCTGAGCCAGATCGCCGTTTCAGAGGGATACACAGTTCCCACTGAAACTCACCCGACCTTCGCTGACGCGCTTGCGTCAGCCAACCAGCTTGATCCGGGGTTTCTGCGCACGGAGCTACGAAGGAAAATCGCGGCAGAGGTCTACAGGCGCTTCTCGATGGCTAAGGACTTCCGCATTGCCATGACTCAGCTCTGCCTTGCCCAGCTCATCGGCGGCTCCGACGGAACAACCACAACAGATGCCATTACCGATTGGTTACTCGGAAGCACCAAGACCGTAGCTTCGGTGAAGCCTTATGGAATATTCACGAGAATCAACCGCGCCAACGCAAGATACGCGTTCGAGTCACTGCTTGATTGGTTGCGGTTTGCAGGGTGTCCAGGGCTCGTTGTCACGATTGACATAGCGCGACTTACAATGGCGAAAAATCCGCTCGATGGCTCGGTCAACTACAGCAAGGCTGCGAGACTTGACGCGTATGAGCTGCTTCGGCAATTCGTAGACGCTACCGATCGACTCGATGGTCTGCTATTCGTCGTGGTGGCCTCGCCCGACTTCCTTGACGAAGGCCCAGGTAGTCGCGGTATCGGCGACTATCAAGCGCTCAAGTTTCGTGTCTACGACGAGATTCGAGACACGACACTCGTCAATCCGATGTCAGCATTGGTCAGGATTTCGTCCGACGCAAAGGCGGTGACATTCAGATGACAGTGGACACTGATCCGAGCGCAGGCACTCCGACTGCGTGCCGCAGAGCCCTAGAGGCGTTACGAAATGGCGTGCCGAATCGAGACGCGGTTCGGGCCTTGGGCTGCAGCCAGCTAGATGTAGAGAACGACTTCGTTTCGCAGCTCGACGGGCTGTCGGCGTCGGTCGAACGCGACGAGCCACTCAAGGGCTTACTCGTGGCCGGTGAATTTGGCACCGGAAAGTCGCATGTGCTCGAGTATCTCCAGCATCTCGCGCTGTCTCGAAACTTCGTCTGTAGCCGAGTTGTGATCAGTAAAGAGACGCCCCTTTACGACCTCGGCAAGGTGTTCAAGGCCGCAGTGGATTCGGCACTGGTCCCGGACCGTCGGGGTCCGGCCGTAAGCGAGATCGCGATCGGAATCAAACCCGGCTCACGCGCATACGACGACTTCTATCGGTGGTGCGACAGCGATCAGAGTGGCCTCAGCGCGCTCTTTCCAGCCACGTTGCGTCTCTACGAAAAGCTGAAGAGTGATATTGAGTTAACAGAGAAAATCACCGACTTCTGGGCGGGTGAACGGCTGGCGATTGCCGATGTTCGAGGAGGACTCCGGCAGCTCGGGGAACTTAGTGCTTACGCTGTGAAAGCCGTCAAGGTTGCTCAGCTTGCTCGCGAGCGCTTCGCGTTTATGAGCAGACTCGTCTTGGGAGCTGGCTACTCCGGCTGGGTCGTGCTCATCGACGAGGTCGAGCTCGTTGGCCGATACAGCATTCTCCAGCGGGGAAAATCGTACGCCGAACTCGCGAGACTCTTGGGAAGGGTACAGGACGACGGTTTTGCGGGAATCGCGACGGTGGCAACGATCACGAGCGACTTCGAGCTAGCCGTTCTCAATGAAAAGGGTGACCGTGACAATATCGGTCCTAAGTTCCGAAGCAAGGGTGGCGATGAGTGGGCGGTTCTCGCGGCACGCGCCGAGGCGGGCATGCGACTCATTGAGCGCGAGCAACATCAGCTGGTGCCGCCCAATGACGCCGAGTTACTCACGACTTACTCCCGAATCCGCGAAATTCATGCGCATGCGTACGCTTGGAATCCCCCGGAAATCGGTCGTCCGGAGCACGGGACAACGCGACGCATGCGAGCCCATGTGCGTCGTTGGATTGCCGAGTGGGATCTTCGGCGGCTTTACCCGCAAAGCGCTGTTGTTCTGGAGGAGGAGACCTTGCGCGTGGAGTACGGGGAGGATGCCTCACTTGAGGTCTCACCAGAGGGTACCGAGGGTGCCGAAACCGAGAGCACCGGTTAGTTGTGGCGGTTCCCTTTCGTGACAGCCACGACGATGACCGGTTAGGCGTAGCCGGTTTCTTAAGGTTCGTCGACGAGTCTCCTGGCCGTGCAATTCGAGGAGCGTTGTTCTTGATCAACGCTCGTGGCGAGCCGATTGATTTCGCCTTCACGAGAGTCGAAGTTCCCATTCCGTTCATGTGGCGCTCGGGTGAGGCTCGCCGCCAAGCCTTGAAGGAACTGTGCGTGTCACTCTTTACCGCGTGCCCAGGGGAACCCAGGCTCCTCCTCGCCCGTGCCGACGAAGTGCCTGCGTTGTTGTTTAGCGAGGATCTAGAGGTGCTGGTTCCGGTCTGCCGGGTTAGCGACGAGCGTGCTGCAAATCGCGTTGGCAATGAGGAGGTCGAGGACATGGCAGATGACGTTCACTTGTTCTGGGTCGCGGGGTGCCCGCCGCAGGGTGCGCCCGCTCGAAGCATCCTCAACTCGCTGAGCGAACGGAAGCTGTTGCTCGAACCTTTCGATCGAGCTGCTCGAGGAATCGACGAAGCGTTTCGAACAAGTGATTGATTCAAGATGGTGGGCCAGTCGCACGGTCGTAGAGTCCCATCGGCGCCGTCTGATCCGTCGTCGCAGGCGATCGAGCCCTGCACAACCATCAGCTTTAGTGCATGCCCGAGTACTAAGCACAGCGGTTGGTCGGTGGAAGCATTCGCACCAAAGCCCCGCTCCGGTCGAGTGGCTAATCAGGCTCGGCGCCAGCAACGTTGACGTAACTTTCGTCTACAACGTGACTCCTAGAGCGATGCTGGCTGCTGCAGAGCATCGACAAGAGTCCAACACCCAACCTGGCGAAGTACTGATGGTCAGTTCGAAGAGTGTGACTCGCGATGACCAAGATGCTGGCCCATCGTTGGCAGATCGACTTCGCGAACTGTTGGCGGTGCCGTTAGATGCGCTGCTCCCTGGACCGGAGACGATCCTGGACTGGCCCGCCGAGCTACTTCCTTATCAAGTGGACGGAGTTCGCGCGCTACTTAATCGACACCGAATTCTTCTCGCGGACGACATGGGACTTGGCAAGACAGTCCAAGCGGCAGCAGCCATTCGAATCCTCTGTCACCGTCGCGAAGTCGAGCGAGTACTGCTTATAGTGCCTGCGAGCTTGCGAGACCAGTGGAGGCGCGAACTGGCGCGGTGGGCACCGGAGCTTCGGGCAATGATCGTTCGCGGTCCGTCAAAGGACCGCGCATGGCAGTGGGCGGCTGAAGCACACGTGATCATTGTTAGCTACGAAACGTTGCGTACGGACTTCACCGACAACATGCACTCCCCACCGCGCCGTCGGACCTGGGACATCGTCGTACTGGACGAGGCACAGAAGATCAAGAACCGCGACGTCGATGTCAGCCGCGCCTGCAAGTTGTTGGATCGTCGTCGATCGTGGGCTATGACGGGCACACCGCTGGAGAATCGTCTCGAGGATCTTGCGTCGATTCTGGAGTTCGTCGATCACGAGTTCGGTGGCCCAGCGGTGCGTTACTCGGCGACCACTGAAATGCTTGAACGTCACAGGCAATTGCAGCTTCGCCGACGCAAGGTCGACGTCCTCCAGGACCTTCCACCGAAGCGGGTCATCACGCTGGCACTGCCGCTACTCGCTGAGCAACAAGCCACGTACGACCGAGCTGAGCGAGAAGGTGTCATTCAGCTCGAGGAACGTGGAGCGGAGACTCGCATTGAACATGTGCTCGAGCTGATTTTACGCCTCAAGCAGATCTGTAACTTCTGTCCACGTACTGCGCAATCGGCAAAGATCGACGACATTCGAAGCCGGATGGAAGTTCTGACGGATGAAGGCCATAGGGCGCTGATTTTCTCCCAATTCACTGACGAGCGTTTTGGGGTTGCTGCGGTTTGCAGGTCGCTGGAGAGATTTGAGCCATTGGGCTACACGGGAAGCATGAGCAGTGCCGAGCGGGACCGCGTGATCCAACAATTCAAGGCAGACGACCGACACCGTGCGCTGGTCTTGTCGCTTCGTGCTGGTGGAGTTGGCCTCAACCTGCAGGAGGCTTCGTACGTGTTCCACGTCGATCGCTGGTGGAACCCTGCCGTCGAACGCCAAGCCGAAGACCGTTCGCACCGAATGGGCCAAGCCTTTCCTGTCACCGTGTTCAAGTACGCCATGGTGGGCACGATCGAGGAGAGAATCGATGAAATCATCTCAGCGAAACAGTCGCTCTTTGATCAGGTGGTCGACGACGTTTCGCTTGATCTCGGTAAAGGCCTTTCCCGAGATGAACTCTTTGGGCTCTTCGGTCTTCGCCCTCCCGGAACACAACTCACGCCGACACCTTTGAGTCCGCCAGGTATTGACCTTGAGCAACGTTGTGCTGCGATATTGCGACGCCTCGGGTGGGCGGTCGAGGAGACCCCGCGATCTCGCGATGGCGGCATCGACCTCATTGCGAGACGTCTCGATGAGGTCGGGGTTGAAGATTGTCTTTTCGTGCAGTGCAAGGACCACGCCCGGCCAGTTGGCGTGGAGGTGATTCGCTCATTGATAGGTGTGCTTCCAACAGACCGCAACACCCGCGCCGTGATTGTGAGCCCCGAAGGCTTGACGACCGATGCCGCTCGGCTTGCCCGAGAACGAAAGGTCGTGGTGTGGGATTCGAGTCGCCTGGCCGAGTTGGACAGTGTTCAGAGCGCGCCCGGGTGATCAAATCGAAGTTGGATTCATCAGTCCCCCGTGCCGTCGGGTCAGCGAAGGTTGGTGTGAACGAGCGACATCCCATCGTGCCTAACCGCTCGTCGTTCATATGGATGGTCGCGACTAATCGTGGAGGTTGAAAACTGATGTCCCTACACCCAGCGCCAGTCAACTGGCTGTATCCGTTGAACCCTCGATCCACCACGAGATACGTCTTCCGCGACACCCACGGCACCGAATGGCCTACGTCGTACGAGGGGTTCAAGGCATCTGGAGAGCTCACAAAGGGCAGCGAGTGGAGCCTGGTCAACGGCTTCAATTTGATCGGCCCCGGTGCACTCGTGTGGGCCTACTTCTCGCAACCGGATGGACACATCAGAGCCGTAGGTCGCCTCCGGTCATGGCCGAAATGGAAGAAGGAGTGGGAGCACAACGCCATCTGGATTGATTGGGATCAAAGCCTCACGAAGCGGCTCATCAGCAACCCGATCCCGTTCGGGGACTTCAAGCAAAAGGTGCAATCCGCGGCAAACCGAGCCAACCCCAAGACACAACGCGTGCTGGAGACTTGGTTGGCGGGAAACCAGTCAAAAGCCGAGCGAGAACGCGACGAGGTTGTTCGATTTCGCACTCAGCAAGTTGAAGCCAGGCTCGGCCAACAGGAGTTTCGGAACGCGTTGATGCGCGCGTACGGCAACCGCTGCGCTATCACGGGCTGTGAAGTCGACACCACTCTGGAAGCAGCGCACATCGCAGCAGTCGCCGAAGGAGGACGCCACGCAGTCTCCAATGGGCTGCTCCTGCGTGCCGACCTTCACAATCTTCTTGATTGCGGCCTGATCACCTTCTCCGACAATTTCAAGGTAATCGTGCATGGGTCGATTCGTCACAGCGAGTATGGCAAACTGCAGGGCAAGCCCCTCCGCGCACCGTCGCCCCTTAGCCTCCGGCCAAAGCTGACCGCTCTCCGACAACACAGAAAGCTCTTTGGTCACTGATTCTTCGTTTCTTCCCTGCCAGTGCGGCGAATTTGGGCGCTGCCCGCTCGCAATAAAGTAGAGAGATGGAGTTGAGCGAGTGGGAGCGGGGCAAACCGTGTCTTCTTGTCACGCCGAGTTTCGTCCGACATCACCTTGGCTTGTGTCTGGCCGAATCAACCCAAGTCCGACAAGCCGCGCCATGATCCCACCGTGTCTGCGTTGGTGGTGCGTCGACATCTGTTCAACGGTCCGCCCATTGGCAAATTCCTGCTGGAGATCGGCATCCTCTGTCTCGCTCCACCGCTCGTAGGCCATCGGGAATTGTCGCTTGACCTTGTCACGCCATTCCAAGGTCCCTGGTTTCAATGTGCGGTTCGGCTTCTTCGCGATAGACCGACCCGCGCCCGGTGGAGCGAGATCGGGCCAAGCAATACTCAAGATCAGCAAGGTAGGCCACCTTGCCACAATCTCACCAAAGTCGTCGATAAAAGTCGCTTCTGTCGCGTCCTGCCTTGCCCACCGTGCGGCGACCTTGTGTCGGTTGGATGTGAAGCGCTCGGAATCGTCGGGGTCAGTGCCCTCAACGGGCGACACGAATCGAACCACTACATATTCGTCAGGGATACTGGCTTCATCGTGCCAGCGCGGTGATTCTCTTCGGGCATACGGCGGTCCTTCCTGTGACCTACACGTGAGCTTTGCGCTTTTCGAGAGAGTGCGCCAGCCTGAAATGCACTTACGCCGGCCAAAACCAATGCTGCCCGGAATATCGACCATTCCCCCACGACCATTGCGTCTGTTCCCCCACATGAAGTGCCTCGATGTGGCAGAACGATTGCGTGTCGTCGCTTCCGTACATTCCGAGACGAGCCGAGCGGATGGTACACGAGGCCCTTGCAGACACACGGGTGGTCACGGTCAACGGTGCCCGGCATGTCGGCAAGAGCACACTCGTCAGAGCAGTGCTCCGCAAATACCCGGATTCGACGGCGCGGAGTCTTGATGTGGCGACGGAACGTCAGGCGGCACTGAGCGACCCGACCCGGTTTGTGCGGCACGACGATGTGCTCGCCATCGACGAGGTGCAACGGGTACCTGAGCTGGTCCTGTCGATCAAGGCTGCCGTCGATGCAGATCCACGACCAGGACAGTTCCTGCTGACAGGTTCAGCGCGGCTGCTGGGCCTGCGCAAGCTTCCCGACGCGCTCGTGGGGCGGATGGAGACCATTGAGTTGTGGCCGTTCTCCCAAGGTGAGATCGACCGCCATGATGAGCGGTTCATCGATCGGGTCTTCGACGACGAATGGGTAACCGCGTTGCCCGGTGGATATTCGATCGGTATCGAATCGAGAGACGGTTACATCGAGCGTGCGTTGCGAGGTGGCTTTCCCGAAGCACTGCGGCGAACGGCCGGACGGCGTGCAAAATTCTTCGACGCCTACGTCGACGACCTCATTGACCGCGATGTGATCCAGTTGGCCGAGATCGAACGTCGGGGTGAGCTTCGCCGGCTCTTGCGTCTACTCGCCGGATCGATGGCGCAACCATTGAAGGTGGAGCGGATCGCTTCTGAGGTCGGCCTTCCGGCCACCACCGCCGAGCGGTACATCTCGTTGTTCGAGGAAGTCTTCCTGATCAAGCGTGTGGATGGTTGGGCGTCCTCGGCGACCGGTCGGGCAATGCGTATGCGCAAGGTGGTCTTCGTCGACGCAGGGCTGGCGGCGAACCTGTGCGGTCTCACCGAGGCACGGTTGCGACACACCGATTCGCTGGCCGGTGCGCTGATCGAGAACTTCGTAATCGGGGAACTCGCGAGACAGCTCACATGGGCCGACACAAGAGCCCAACTCTTCCACTACCGGACCAAGGATCACGTCGAAGTCGACGTGATCCTCGAGGCCGCCGACGGTCGCCTCGTCGGTATCAAGCTCAAGGCTGCCGAGACAGTGCATCGCAGCGACTTCGCCGGTCTTCGCCACCTGCAATCGCGACTGGGTGACCGCTTTCACCTCGGCCTCGTCCTATATGCCGGCAAGACGGTCGCCTCGTTCGGTGATCGCCTCCTCGCCGCCCCGATCAACCTGCTCTGGCAATAGCGGCGCGCGTTGGGGACCCCCCGGTCGGGACTGGAGCCGTATTGACCTCACTGTCGGGATCGGCGAGTGGTGGCTACGACAACTCGCGGTGCAACCCGCGTTCATCTGCGGTGTGTCTCACTTTTGACCTTGTCTCAGGTCATCTGAGATGGTATCATTTCTGAGACATGCGGATCACCTGGATCTGCTTGGAATGGTGAGTTATCTGTGACAGGCAAGAAGCGGATCTCTGAGACAGCGGCGCTCCGCCTGGCGGAGCAGATCGTCGCGCGCTCACTGCCTTCGGGGTGGTCGGCGAAGGTCCTCCAGGCTCCCGCCCGTTCCGCTGGCTCACGGTTTGTTTTCCTTCGCATCCGAACATCGGACGGGGACTCAAGCGAGTTCGGGATCGTCGCCAAACGATCGCTCAACCCAATGGCGGCAGGGCAGCTCCTCGACACCATGGGTGTGCAAGCCACGACATCACAACGCGGAACGAAGCCGGTCGACCTCGCGGTCATCGCCCCATACCTCAGCGAGCGAACCCGTGAGCTGATCGCCAGCCGCGGTGTCAGCTACATCGACAGCACCGGCAACATGCGGCTGCAGTCCGACAAGCCAGCGCTCTACATCCTCACCAACGGCGCCGACAAAGACCCCTGGCCGGACGATCAGCCACTCAAGTCGCTGCGCGGCCGTGGCGCCGCACGAGCGCTGCGCGCCATCGTCGACTTCCGCCCGCCCTACGGCGTGCGAGAACTCGCTGCCCGCGCCAACGTCTCCCCGGCGACGCTTTCGAGAGTGACCGACCTACTTGCCCGCGATGCACTGTTGACGCGTGACTCTCGCGGACGCGTCAACGACGTCGACTGGGCCGGCTGCCTGCGCCGTTGGAGCAAGGACTATGAGTTCGCGACCTCGAACCAGACCACCGCCTTCCTCGCGCCGCGCGGGCTCAGCGACTTCACGTCGAAGCTCGCCACCGTCAAGTGGCGTTACGCGCTGACCGGCTCACTCGGTGCCCAGTCCTTCTCCCCCATCGCGCCAGCACGACTCGGCATGCTCTACGTCGACGACATCGAGACAGCCGCCCGGCAACTCGATCTTCGCGAAGTCGACAGCGGCACGAACGTGCTCATCGCCGAACCATTCGACCAGGTCGTCTTCGAACGGACAACCAAGCGAGACGGCCTCACACTCACTGCGCCGACACAGATCGTCGCCGATCTCCTCACTGGCTCCGGCCGGATGCCAGCTGAGGGAGAAGAGTTGGTCGCCTGGATGAAGGACAACGAGCGTGTCTGGCGTACCTGACCCTCTCTACGTCCGCGCCCGCTGCGCATTGCTCGACGCCTTCGACGCGTTGGAACCTCACCTCGACGCGATCGTGCTCGTCGGCGCCCAGGCCGTGTATCTCCACACCACCGACGCCGACCTCGCCATCGCACCAGGCGACCTTGCCGACTCGCCACTAATCGGTGACGCGCTGACTTCCGGCGGGTTCACACCCAGAGCGCATCCCGGCGGATGGTTGAGCCCGGACGGCATATACCTCGACGTGATGGTGCCCGACGCGCTCGCCGGCCCCGGCACGCGAGGAGCCCGTCTTGGTGCGCACGGCAAGCGCGCAGCACGAAGAACGAAAGGTCTCGAGGCGACGCTCGTCGATCGGGAGCGCCGCACCGTCTTCGCTCTCGACCCAACCGACAGCCGAGCGCGAGAGATCTGGATCGCGGGCCCCGCAGCGCTGATCGTCGCCAAACTTCACAAGATCGGAGAACGCGTTGGCGCACAGGACCGCGTCCGCGATAAGGACGCTCTTGACTTGTACCGGCTACTCCAAGCTGTGTCAACGGACCAACTCGCGGACGGCATGCGCCGACTCCGCGAGCACCCACTCTCCAGAGACGTGACCGCTACGGCGCTCGTCACCCTGCGGGCGCTGTTCACGAGGCGAGACGCAGAGGGAGTCGAGATGACGGTGAGAGCAGCTGGCGACCCGGAGAACAGCGACGTCATGCGCGCCTCGATGATCGGTCTAGCTACCGATCTTCTCGCGGCGACACAGGAGTAGAGATGGGCGACGAGATCGACGCGCTGATCGGAGACGTCATCGTCGACGCCTACAGCGAGCACGAGCAGCACGAATCACTGCCAACACGGCCAAACATCGCTGCTCCTTCACACTCATCTCTCTCAGGGATCAGAGTGGCAAGCATCAACCGAAACCGCTGTCAAGCATCAACCGAAGCAGCGTCAACATCAGCCGAACGCCAAATGTCGGCGTCAGCTGCAGCAATAAGCACCTGGCGCCCCCGACAGGAATCGGACCTGTGACCTGCGGTTTAGGAAACCGTTGCTCTATCCACTGAGCTACGGGGGCTTTGTTGCTTCAGGTTACTGATCGCGGTCGTTGTCACTGCCGAGGTCAGAAAGCGACCGGCTGGCTAATCTGCGGCTGTGATCGACGCTCAAGAGTCGACCGATCCTGATTGGGTCACACTGTTCCACGGCACGTCTGGCGACGCCGCCGACTCGATACGCCGAGAAGGCCTTTGCTTCGTCAATCTTGACGCCGAGGCCAACATCGTCGCCAATGAGTTCAACCTTGATGTTGACGAATTGCGCGCCCTCGCTGACAGCATCGGCTACACGGAAGTCGCGCACGCCCGCACCACTTCGGTGTCATTCGCGGGACAACGCATCAACGCGGCGTTGTACTCAGGCGTTGTAGGCGGAGAGGCGAGGCGCGAGTTCTACCAAGCTGCATGGTTGCCGAGATCTCAGACCGTTGGCTGTCGAACCCGTCTGAACACCACACTTCGACTTTCTCGATCGACTGAGTCCACTGCCCAACCAGCATTCATCCAACCCGACGCCTGCACATGTGTCCCACCGGAGTCGTTTTGCCACCAGGCGCGGTGCTCTACAGCTGACTTCGGCAGACCCCCGACTAGTCCGCTGATGACATCGAAAGAAACCTCGAACCGGTCCGACCGTTGGCGTGAGAGAAAATCCGTCAGAGGTTCGTACTTCGTGGCCATGCGCTAACGATCTCATACATCACGGTTAAGGAAGTCAATCGAGGTCACACTCCGTGTTTGTTTAATCCGCGGCAACTGTCAATGAAAGCGCAAAGCGAAGTCGGAGCCCCTCGCCGGCAAACCGGTAGTTCTGTCGAAACTGAGGGGATAACGGGTTCGGTAGGATGTGAATTTTGAACGCGTCCGGTTCAAGTGCATGTTGAACAAAGATCACCCGGTAGCGCTCGCCACGACGAACCTCTTGTGCACAGGCCATCTCCGCAGGAGTCAGCACGAACTCAGTGTCGTCACCGGTCGTCGCCTTTACCTCGTAAAGGATTCTTTGCTTTCCGGCGTGAACTTCGAAGTCATAACCCAAGGAGTCGTCACCCCCACCGTCTCCGAGCACCTGGTTCCGATAGCCGGACTTCCATGCGTCCTCAGTGAGTCCCGGATACTGCTCTTTCAGCCACTCCAGCGCGAGGACTTCGCCTACCAGGCCGATGCCTGAGGTCTGCAACTGGGAAAGTCGCGGCTGCCCGACTGTGGTCCCTGCTCGCCCGACCCTACGGTGTTCCGGCTTCGTCAACACGGCGAGCTCATTGAGACTGGCCTCTCGAGGCAAGACGTCAAACAGTCGCCGATCAGCGCGCTCACGCATGAGTTGGACAATCGCCGCATAGTTCGCCTGCACGACGGTCAGCACATCCTCACCAAACCCGATCTGCTGGCGTCGCATCTCCGCCTCATACTTCTCACTCGCTTCGCCGGTCGAGACGGCAGCTATGGCTGTCGCCGCGAGATTGAGCGATGGTAAGTCAAGGGTGGCCGGCATGCCTGCCGGCCACCCGACCGACTTGGCAAGCACCTCAACTAGGGCTTGCTCATCGAGTACCTCAAAGTCCAGCAGCCCGCAGCCGGCCAGCGCATCGACGTTCCATTCGACATGCGCGTCATCGCTAGCGGATGGACTTCCATGACTTAGTCGCCAGGCCCGAACAACCAGCTGGGCCCTCGGCACAACGCTCGAAAGCGCTGCACGGTTGGCAAGTCGAACGGAGTCAAGATCCGGAAGACTCGTTACCTCGGACATCACGCTGCATCCATTCGAAGTCAGCCAGTTGTTTACGTGGCTCTCGACAGCGCTGACATCTATCTCGACGAAAAGCTCCGACCATTTAAAATCAACGTCCAGCTTGCTCAGATCGATTAACTGGACGTACTCCGAGAGATCAGCGCCGGCCTTGTAATCGTCCAGGTACCGCGTACGAATGGCGTCGGTGATTCGCGATCGATTCAATTGGCGCCAAGCGCGGAACTGCTGAGAGATTTCAGCAGTCGAGTCGATCGGCAGAAACGGCCATCCCAGCAGAGCGACAGCATCGTTGACTTCACGTGGAGTCAACCCAAGAGAATCGAGCACTGGTTGCAACGCCCCGCTTGCTATCGCCTCTTCGACTGAACTCAGATCAATCTCGCGCGAAACGACGTCGGTAAACCAGTTGAACACCATCGAGGTGTCTGTGAACGTCTCTCAAATGTCCCACGCAGCTCGAACTGCCTCCACATCGAAAGTCGCAGCGAACGGACAAAGGAATCGCAACAATTCAACCGCTTCGGTGTTCCCAGCTGTCCACAAGTGGCGAATAGCTTCGGGGCTTTCTCCAATGGCGGCAGCGATGTCCATGAGACCCGGAGGTACTTCGTCATCGAAGCCGCGACGGCTCAAGTCGATTAGGCGCAGACGCAGAGAGTCGGCGATGAATGGAAAGCCGGCGAGTTCTGCAATCTGATGGGCAAGTCGCTCGTAGCGCCCTTCGTGTAGGGCGCCACCTGGCACGGTGACAATGGTCGAACCCTCGTCGTCAGCCATAACAAATGCGTTGATTCCGGCGTCTAAATTGCCGATCGATTCAGAACCGACGCGAAGGTCGAACGATTCGGCCGTCAGCACCGTCGCCCTTCTGAGTCTGTGCCCAGCAAGTTCGATGTCCGATTCCTTCGGGCGCTCGAACGAGCCGCGCCACGTGTCCAGAATGGCGACGACGAGTTGCACGAGCCAGGGATTGTCAGCACTCACCAGCGCTTGTTGCACAGCCGCGCCACTAGGGATGACATCGACTCCTGTAGTTGAGAAGAGCTGTGTCGAGGACAGCTTCTCGCGGATGTAGTCGATCACGACCGCTCGCCCACCGCCACGCAATCGAAAGATCGGCTTTCGGAGTGTGTCCAAAACTGCTAGCAACGGAGCGTTGTCCGAGTCCTCTAAGAAGACTTCACCGTCGGTCGGACTCCACGTCGAGGGAATCCCACGCCGATTCACAACAAGCAGGTCAATCCCGCCCGGGAATGGATCGCCGGCTAGGACTGCTTCCACCCACGCTTCTTCGTAGTCGCGTCGCGCTGCCGCCATGCCGGACTCAGGCAATGTGCCGGTCCCGATCAGCCGAGTGAGTTCTTCTATGCGAGATGGCGCTGAGGCCGGATCGTCCCAGTAGCGCACCCCGACCAACTTCAGTCGAGACCCAGCGATTTCAGACGCAGCCGCGATCCGCCGAACTTGGGCGGGAACAAGGCTCAGGTACTGCGGCGCTTGCTCCTTCACCTCGCTATGAGTCCACCCCTGCTGTGGCGACACGTATCGCCACGTTTGACGGTCATTCGGATCGGACACTGGGACCCACTCGGCGTGAAGAAGAAAAGCCGCGGCCGGTGTCGGAATCTTGATCCAATCGGTTGGGTCGTTGTAACGCCGATACTCCACTTCAAAGGCTTCTGTCGGCCATTTACCGAGCCCATCTACGACCAAGATTGCAAACGAACGCCGAGCCTGCGCAGAAAGTTTTGTCACGTCGAGCTGTCCCGGAATTCTGCAATGAGAGTGACGGGGCCTGTACTGCGTCCACCCCCTCTTTGCGCGATCAGGCTGGAACCGCTGCAGCTCGATCCAAATGTCGCGATCGATACTGGGCTCAGGCAGCACGTGGCCAATCTCTCCAGATTGAAGAAGCCGGCCCTCAAGAGGTATGTCGGTGCCAGGGATCAGGTGCGGCCACAAGCCGTGTCGGACACCGATCCGCTCAAGAAACTCTTCTGCGAAAGCCTGATCCGAGATACGAAACGGCCACGCCGATGGCCCAGCGATAAGTTGAGACCGAAGCCCCATGATCGCGTCCGAATCAGTGTCGGCAAGATCGATGAAGTCGGCTAGGACCTGGTCGATGGAGGACGGACTGCTTGACCAATGGCGTCCGAAGAACGCTTCGGGCGCAAGGATCCACTTTCCGTCCGCCGTCGGCACTCGCAATGGCACCTGCTTCAGATCGTTCCACGGAGGGTCTTGCTTCTTCTCGTAGAACTGCATCACCCATCGCAGCAGTTCCGCTGCTTGAGCCGGTGTCCCAGCACTCGTAACCGCTCGCGAGACAACAGCGAAGAGCTCGCCCGCGCGGTATTCATTGACCAGTCCCTGTTCGAGGAATGCTCGCCCGGGACGATTCCTCCATGTCTTTTCGTCGCGTGTCTTCCACGTGATTTGTTGGTTGACGAAAAAGAGCCGGCCACGCAAGCGCGATGGCAGCTTGAGATTTCTCTCGTCCTGATCATCATTTACGGGTTCACCAGAGTCGTTTCTGGGTGGAAAGAACGGAACCGCTTTGCGAGAGTCGGCGCGCGAGTCAATGCACGGCCGAACCTTGCCCTCGTCATCGACAAGGATTCGCCGGCCAGCTAGCTCTGGTGGATTGGCAAACATCCCGTGCAGTTCGTCATAGAACCGTCCCCAGAGTTCCGGCCGAAACTTCTTGCGTCCCAAGTTGGCGGCAACAGCCTCGACCCAATCAGCCAGATCCGTGCCCGCAGGGTGCAACGATCGGTCAGCAACTGACGCTGCGAGGGCGTGCAGCCTTGAAGATCGCTCGCCATCGAGACTTGGATGCACGAACTCAACTTCAGCTGCAGCGACGATTTCACGACGAGTGACTACCTGCCGCTCAGAGTCGTTGAGCACAAAGACGCTTTGAAGGTTCGACCATCCGTGCTTTCCGATCGCGGGCACGACCGGCGCTTGCACGAAGTCCACGCCGAAGTGCTCGAACGCTCGCCGTATTCGCTCGACATGGTCGGACCAGCAGATGAGGTCGCAAAGCTCTGTCGCGGCCAGTTCAAATCGGCCAGCAGCGCAGTCGAGCGCCACTTGCGCACACGCGACAGCAATCTCGTCAAGCAGGTAGTCGTTCAATGGAACGGACTCCTCAAGATCGACCCTCGCTAGTCGCGCAAAGAAAGGAGCATTGATGTGCGCGGCCAGCGGCGCCAACGCGCGCTTCCCCATCGGCAAGAACGTGTACATGCGACCATTTATCGGCGGGCCACTGCGAGGCACTGCTACCGCCACAGTGGCATCCCCTGACCAGTCAATCCAGGCTTCGCTCAACTTGCCATCGTCGACAGAAAACTGAATCTGAGCACGAAAGTCTTGCTCTCCTATCGTCCGCAGGAGGAGCAGGTAGGTAGCCCCATCGTCCAGGCGGACCTCGGCCAGCCGCAGGTTCGTTGTCTCGTAAAGCAGTACTTCCCGACGTCCCAATACTTTGCTGTACGGAGTAGCACCGCCCGTCTGGCGCAGCTCTAGCTGCTCAAGTCGATCCAGAAAGAGCAGCGGTGGCGGTCCTTCGACCACGTTCGCCATCTGGGATATGGCTTCCTCGAGCGCACTCGCTGACCTGATGGGAAGACGGACCACCGTGACAAAGCCCAGCGTGAGCATGTCTTGCACCACTTCAGGTACTCCGATCAATGGCACCGGCAGACAGAGATGGGGAACGTCGTTCATGACTTCCGCAGCAAGTTGCTCGTTATTCGCCACCGCCGATGTAGTCATGACATCGACGACTGTCGCAAATCGAAAGTTGTATCCGCCGCTGTGACTACCGTCGGCGGGACGTGAGTAGATCTCTGGGATCTCGCACAACTGCAGGACGCTCTTGAACCCAATACCTTTGTTGCCGATACCTTCATCGGGCTTCTTGTCGGATTGGGCCACGTCGGTGATGGCGTCGAAGTTCTTTCGCTCGAACGGTCGGCCCGTGTTTGCGATGTAGAGAATCCCATGCTCGCCCTCGTCCGCGGCCAGCCAGATCAGCACCTTTCCATCAATGGCGTGCTGCGGATGAGCGTCATGCGCATTCTGAAGGAGTTCGTAGATCGCACGATGCTCATAGTCACGGATAGCTTGATCCAGAAGCCTCTTCAGTGCGCCGATCGCGTTCCACTGCTCACGCTGGCTCAGGTATGACGCCACGCGCTCTTCTGTCATCGCCCGAATCTCTGCCTCGTGAGACGGAGGCGTCGGCGTCACGTACCGATCGCCGATCCGTAACGCGACACATACTCCTGTGACGTAATTCTCGGATTGAGAAAGAGCGCCTTCGGCACGAAACTCGCGTACTTCGCCTCGTTCTCGCTTACCGACATGGAGCGTCGGCCCTTGATCGCCGACATCAACACCTCCTGGGGCGTTTGGTCAGTGGCGGGAATTCCGCGCAGCGTTGAGTGGCCGAGTTAGGGAGCAAACGCTTTTGCGACTTCATCGTCCAGCTTGACTATCTGTGTGCGCAACACTGTCTGCGCCGACTGCAGCATGAAGCTTTTGTACGCGTCGTATTGTTTCGTGCGCTTCCAAAAGGAGTAGGGCGTATCCTCCTTCGACTTGGTCTTTCGATAAAATCGCCGAACGGCGTCATACGTCTTAATGATCGAATCATCTAGCGCATCGAGTTCGGGTGTTTCGGCACCGCCCATGCTGGATTCCGAGAGTCTTGTGAAAGCGTCGGAGTACTTACTCAGGACACCACCGTTGCGATCCCACACTGCATGCACAACAAAGAACTTCATTCGCGCGACTTCAGCGCCTTCCCCCGAGCCCCAAAAGCGAGCAAGGCGCACGACCCAGTACCGCGACAGGTAGAAGCCGACTTCCTCCCGACGAAAGATTCGAGCGTACGTGTGCTCCTCAAACAACTTCTCTTTTGCCGAGTAAACAATCGCCGGGTCAAACTCGCACGCGGCGATTGCTTGTGCCAGCTCCTCCTTACTCAATTGAAACTTCGGTTTCATGATGCTGGCCGCTCGAGCGTCGGACTTCTTCCCGCGCTTTCGCAAGTACTGATAACCGCGAAGACGGAGCTTTCTTTCCAAGAACACCTGCACGCGATCGTTTGCCATCAGGTCCGATGGTCGAATCGGGTTTTGGTGGTTTGTTGCCTTGACGATGTCACCGACCAGATCCAGCTCGCCTCGGGGCAGCGCGATGACTCGGACCAGCACTCCCGCCTTGTCCGCGCGAGCCGCCTTCGCAAGAGTTCTCGTCGTCTGCTGTCCGTTCACGATCTGAGGATTATCGATAACTAGTAGATCCTTACCTCCCTGCTCGATCTTTCTTGCGTCGTCGCAGACAATGGTGATGCCATTGTTGAAGTACCAGAAGTGTTCCGGATCAGTGCTCAAAGTGTGTGCGATCGAAGAATTGACAGTGTTCGACTGGATACCGAGGTAGCCTCGGATGTTTCTCGCGAATATCTTCTCGCGGTGTCGCTCGTAGAGCGCCGCAATCTCGTTCGCGCGAACCGAGACAATCCACGATGTGATTTCGGTTTTCGGGTCGTGCCGCTTTATGTGGCCGGAAGCTGGGGACGTCTCGATCGGCAATTCGACACGAGGGATGGGAGGCGCCACACCATCCAGGTAATCCCGTACAAGTCGTTCAACGTGCTTCCGCTGAAACACTGTGAAGCTAACACGATCCCCACGCGCGACCTGAGCGGCTTGCTGTTCGGTGGTGTCGGTGCAACGCTTGGTTGTGGCGTAGAGCAGGTTCAGTTGGTAATTGCGGCTGATCAAGAGTTTGCGCGCAGCCGTCAGACTTGCTTCAGTTGCGGGCCGAGCGTTCTTCCGCCAAGCAGCGTACTTGTCATCGTCGAACAACGTCGAGGCAAGGCCGGCGTGCGCAAGAACGTCGTTGAGCGGCTCGGCTGTAGTGCCAGAAATCGAGAACTTTCCTTGCACAATCGAGACCGTGGAGGAATCGTGATCGACATAAACGGCGTCAACACCTTTGTCACCGGCGCCACCGGTAAGCGCATTGGCCGCAACATCAATATTGCCCTCGCCAAGCTGTGCCATGACAAACCAAAGGACGAATGCCTCGGGCTCCTGAAGTTCCGGCCGACGTTCTTGCAACTCCTTCAGCTCGGCGCGTAACTCTTCCATCGACATGTTGCGATCTCCGTTCAGTTGCGCGGTGAGAGTAACACGACGAAATCTGCGTGGTTTCGAACGCTTCGGATGGTGCGTACGTGGTCACGACGCTCTGGCCAGCACGCGCAAGCTCTTGTCCAGGGCCGCACACTCGATCTGACGCACTCGCTCCCTGGTGATGCCAAGTTGCTCACCGATCTGCCCAAGCGTTTGGGGATCGCCGTTCATTCCGCACCGGCACTTCATGACGAACACCTCACGGGGATCGAGCTGAACTAGCACGACGGAGACGAGCGCCGCAGAAGCCTGCGCATCAACGTAGTCGTCGATTCCATTCTCACTAGGCCCGACATCGAGGCCTACGTCAGGCCACTCGTCGGAGTCGCAAGCTGCGAAGAACTCGGCCTCTACGTCGCGCAGATCGTCCGACAGCCCCTCGATCGACATCAGCTCGTCGGAGCGCCGCGCCAAACTCTTCGCGACATCGCTCGATGTCCCATCCCGCACATGCACTGGAATACGCACAAGACCGCGGGTGCCGCTCGCGTGCCGTGGCGAGCGGCAGCACGGTGCATTCGGGTACCGGCGGCCACGAGCACTTCGACCATCGCGCCGTAGAAGTCGAACGAGCTTCGTCGAGAAGGTGCAACGTCTACTGACGACCGATTTGTATGACTTACAACACAACGACGCGAGAGCAGGTCTGTGGTTGCCGTGCCTAGCCCCTGGCTTTGCGAGCGGTGCAACGGATTCGGAAACCGTTGCTCTATCCACTGAGCTACGGGGGCTTTGGTGGTTCGCACACCCGAGCGAGGGACAGGATACTGATCACAGCCGCGAGGCCGCCGACATTGGGTTCCAAACCTCGGTTCTGGATTGTGCTGGGGATCACTTCGGGACCGAATAGCAGATTCTGGTGGCAGGCACGGGCGACTCACTTAGCCGTGAGGGGAAGAGGCGGCGTCCCGTCGGTACGTTCTCCGCAAGATCCGCTTATATGGTGGGTCATCGCACACGCCGACACGAGCTGGCGCAGGTAGCCCGTTCCGTCAGTTCCTTCAGCCCGACAGAATTGCCGTCCATGTCGCTCAAGGCAGAAGTCGCTGCGGCCTCGCCCATTTCGGCCGTCGAGTTCGTCGAATTGGTCGAGGTGGTCGAGCAATCGTTCCAACGCAAGTGGCCGTCCCTTGATGTGGACGTACAAGCGCACCCGCGCAAGGCATCGTTGCGATTCTCGATTGAGTCCACTCACCATGAGAGCGGCCCGACCGATCAGCGAGGAAAGTCGCACGCGTCATTGCAGGCAGAAGTCAACGCTGGTGTCGACCGGATTGAGGCGCTGAGGCAAGCCGCGACATGCTCAACAGTCAATCCGCGTTACGGAACGAACTGCTGTCGCTGGGGTGTTAATAGGCCTGGGGTCGGCTACCTCGCCACCAACAAGAAGACACCCGCACGTGAGCAAGAACCGGACCAAGTGACCGTGGTCGCCAACCAATGCCGGGTGGTGATATCTCGGGATTAGCCGAGACGTTGGTAACGATTTAGAGGACGGACATACCACCAGAGGCGGGACATGCTAGACCGCTGAGTCGATTCAAACTGAGCCACTACCGTCCCCGCTTGTCATTGCTGCTACTCTAGATTTGGCCTGAGATTGCTAACAACCGTGAAAGGAAGCGTTCATGCACGACAACGAAATCGCTCTTCTCGCTGACTCTCTGGAGTCCGCCAGCCGGGACTCACTTCCTAGGTCTATCGACGCTATGAGGACCACGTTTGTTGTCGAAATGGCCTCGACACATCCTTGCTGCCCGCACACCAAGACCACCGTGAATTGTGCACCGCCGACACCCCGGCCGGGCACCATTCTGGGCTGCAATCTGAACTTATAGCTCAACCGGGCAGGTGTTGTGGCCTTCTGGACGCCGGTCAGCGACGATGGCCGTCCTGTTTTCGAACGAATTCTAGAACCGCTTGGTTGGCGTGTTTGGAACGCAGTTTCTAAAGACCTCGTGGGCGACCTATCGCTAATCAATCCATCAGATGTTGTTCAAGACACGGTTCTGCGCTGTTCAGCGATTCTCGCAGATCCGATCTACAGTCGGTTTTCGTCGCTGAGAGCAGCCCACTCCCGCATCTCGAGTTCCTTTCGCTTTGACGCCTTTGAAACCGATTTTATAGATCGCGGTCTGGTGACACTTTTGGAGCGCCGACCAGCGTTGCAGAGATTGCTTGAGCGCGTGTTGGCGAACACTGCTGGCGCGTGGGCTGAGATCGCCCGCTCGATCGCGCGTGATCGACCCTCGCTGGCACGCAACGGATTGATTCAGTCGTCGGCCGAGGCCGTCGAATGCGTGAGTCCCGGCGCGAGTGATTTCCACGATGGTGGCCGGTCGGCAAGCAGGGTTCAGTTTTCTGCTAGTGAATCGCTCTATCTGAAGCCTCGATCGGGCTCAGCCGACATGGTCTGGAACGAAATGCTCAGCGATGTCGGAACAATTCTGGGAGTCGATCTACCGATTTCAAAAGTGGTTGATCGAAAGTCCCATTATTGGACACGCGCCGTGCGAGCCTCAAAGGAGCGAGATTCCCTCGAGCATTATTACACCCAGCTAGGGGTCGTGACGTTTCTGATCTTCTTGCTGCAAGGCATTGACTTTCATTGCGAAAATTTGATCGCGAGTAAACACGGGCCTGTCGTCGTTGATCTTGAGGGCCTTCTGCACCCAACTGAACGCATACCAACAAGCCTTGATCCTGCAACAGCCGAGGCCTTCTCTCGTCTCGTGACGTCAGTCGTCAACACCGGGCTGCTGCCGTGCTCAATTGAGGGCGACGAACGGTCTGCGTCAGTCGGCGCAATGAATCCACCGATTGAGGCGCGATCTCGTCGCGTTGTCGCAGTAGACCCGCGTACGAATCAGATGAGATTCGAGTGGAGGGACTTCTCGGACTCTTGGACGGCGCATACACCCTTGCAACCACACGAGCATTTCGAGGACGAATGGGTCCGCGCAGTAGTGAACGGATTTCAGCTCGCGTATCGGGCTTGCCAGGCTGGCGGTCTCAATCGAACAATCAGGAGGTCGATTGCGGCGTTCAGCGACTCGGAATTGCGGTTCATCGCTCGTCCTACCGCCTACTACTACAACGCACTCCACGAATTGCTTACGGCTACCTACGATGCTGAAGAGGTCGACGAACACGCGGTTTTGTCGCGGTACCTCAGGTCGCTTCCGGATTGCGGAGTTGACGACAGGTTCGTGGAGCTGGAGGTAGAGGCGCTCGCGCAGTTTGACATCCCGCGATTCACACGTTCCGGCGGCGACCTTCGTGTTGAGCTACTGGGAGCAGGAGCTGCGCAACTTGACCGACCGTTTAACCCGATCAAGAGCTCGTCGGAGAGGTTGCGCCGATTGTCAATAACCGATAGGCACCTGCAAGAGTCGCTTCTATCCGCGTCGTTCGGTGGGCTTCAGAAGGCTAGACCACTCGAGCGTGAGTCGATCGAACTCCTTAGTGACTCGGAGATCATCGACGTGGCGGTCAGCTGCGGTCGTTCGATTCTTGCAACCAGTATTCGCAGCAATCGCGAAATCGCGTGGCTCATGGCTAATCCGGTGTCGAGTACGCGGACCTCGATCACCGTGTGTGGAATCGACATATACTCGGGGTTATGTGGGATCGCGGTATTCTTGGGGGAGCTTTATCGCGCCACTGGAGATCCCGACTTTAAGCGGGGGGCAATCCAGTGCATCGACACGATCAAATGCCGACTAAAGCATGAGCGTTCGCGGTTGGGACTTGGGGGCGGCACAGGCATCGGCGGAATTCTTTACGGGCTGGCCAGCCTGTCTGCAAGTGTTCCAGACAGCTGCGCACAGGACATGGCAGCTTTGCTTTGCGACGAGTTATCCAGAGAGCTCATCTTGGCAGATAAATCATTCGACATCATCGACGGCTCCGCCGGACTCCTGCTTGGGCTCAATGCCCTCAGGCCCGTACAACGATACGAGGATTTTGAGGAAGCTTGCGTCGAGGCGCTCCTGCTCGGATTGGTTGACGCTCAAAAGCAAGGGCTGAGCGCTTGGCAGACGTTCGAGAAAGACCGCGCTCACTCGGGGATGGCCCACGGTTCGAGTGGAATTGCGATGGCCCTAGCCCGCCACTACTCGACGTCGCGCAGCGCGGAAGTGTTTCGAGCAATCCAGGTCGGCCTCGCGTTTGATCAGAGCGTTGACCTCGCTAGGAACGGAATGCCAAATCAATGGTGTCACGGTGCGCCGGGAATTGCGCTCGCTCACTGGGCCATTCGCCAGAGTATGCCCGTTGAAACAACGCCACAACGCCAGGCATTGATCAACCGTGCCCGGTCCTGGACGTTCTCTGCTCCTGACAGTGATACCGATGGTCTCTGTTGCGGCTTGGTTGGCCGCGCCGCCGTGTTGTTCCACACCGAAACACATGGGCCAGTAGATGCGTCGTGGCGGTCGCTCGTGTCTGCAGCGTGCAAAGGTCGAGATCGAAATACGACGTTTCGATGGAGTGCAGGCAATGATGGGCTGAATCCAGGGCTCTTCGTAGGACTCGGAGGCATAGGGCTCGAACTCCTGCACATGGGCATTGGTCAAAAAGGTTTGTCACCGTTGCTGTTCACGTAATTGCACCTCAGTTTTCACTTCATCGATCTGTGATGAATAGATCCCCCGGTGGTGCCTTTCGCCCATAAATGACCTCGTTGATTGAGCCTGTTTCGTGTTGGTCAGAATGCTGTTTGATCCACCAATAGCCAAACTGTAAAATCAGCGCGCGCCGTCTGGTCCCAGCGGATGGCGCGGAGCCGCTGTGCCATACGGAGCCATTGAGCAATAGGCAGTCACCGCTGTGCGCATCTATTGCGATCTCGCGATCATCGCGAAGGTCTAGAAGTGCTGGCGACAACGAACCGGCAGGTAACACGAATGTATTGCCGACATCGGATACGGCATCCAGATAAAAAATTGCAGTGATGGTCAGAGGGCTCAGGCTCTCCACCGGTAGATCTCGATGCCAAGACCGTTCCGGTTTGATTGGCCCGGGAGGAGTTTCTGTTAGCTGCGCCCGGAGAAGTTGAGTCCGGTCGCCAAAAGCAAGCTCAGCAAGAGGAAAAATACGCTCAACGCAGAAAGCAATGAGCTCATCTTTTGGATCCAGAGCCATGTAAACGACGCTTGCGTCCGTCGGCGCCTCGGAGTGGAGACGTCTGCGAGCCATCGTCACGACGGACTTTGGGAGAACCCGGCGACAGGTGGCAAACCCTCGGTCGCAGATCTCCGAGAACACCGACTCAACTCCGTCTCGGTCCACGCGTGAATTCTAGGTCTAAGCCGATTTCACACGAACTTGGTATCGACACGAGTCCTACACCGTGCGTTCGATACCGACAAGCAAGTCGTTCGATGGATTGACAATCTCGCCATTGTGAATCCAACGACGATTTCCCACCTGCGACACATCGCCTCGGATCTGAAGCTCGATTCCCAACCCGTACGCACGGTAGGCGCGCTCATGATCGTTTGGACCTAGAGCAACCTTGACGGTCGTTCCTTTACGAGCGCGGTGTCCGCGCGAGACCTTAAGGGTCACTAGTCCCGGACCACCCCTGACGCCTTCTGGACGAGCGAGCGCCTCAACATAACCAAAGACGACTATCGCCTCTGACTCGACGCCACGGAGAATCTGGCGTGCCTTCTCCAAGCTCTCCAGGTCCGCATGACCGAACGAAACCTTGTCCGGCGTGGCCGCGAGTGGTTCCAACAAGGGCGACCAGTGCATCGTGACGTCCAGCTTCTCTCGAGACTCGCTCTGACTCATCAGCAACAGGGCGTCGCAAAGGTCGGAACTCATTCCGTCAGCGACCCCATCGAATACTGCTGCTTCGACGTCAGGTTCGCCGGCGCGGAGCAGATCAATCATCGTTCGCGTGGCGGCGAGCGAGTGGAGCAGCCGAGTTACTACGAACCGATCGTCGTGTGGAAGGTCCGGGATGCGCAACTCGGAACCAACATTGTCTAGCCGAGTAAGCGCGTTCGAAAGAACGGTGACTACGTAGCTTCCAAGTTCAGTCTGTCCGAGTCGCGCGGACTCAAGAAATGCTCTTCCATGCTGCCAGTTGCGCTGGCCGAAGTAGGGCCTGCTCTCCTTTGTTGCTTTCGCACCGGCGACTAGCAGCTGCTTGATCCCATCGAAGAATTGGATTCCGCCCTTTACCTCGATCGAGCCGGATTCGTCCACATCCTCGTCGGACCTGAACTCCAACTTGTCCATTTTCGCTTGGGCTAGCACCGCCAGGATCTCATCTGGTGCTTTTTGATAGCGTTCCGCGATGGCCTTCACTGCATTTCCCACTCTTACCGGGTAATCGTCAAGAAGGTGGGTCCGTGAGACACGAAGAACGAACCGATCCTGGGCGGCTGGAGTCCAATCCGAATACTGCGCCGCGATCGCGCGAAGTTGAATCCATCCGTGTTGGCGTAGCCAAGCCTCCATGACAAACGGCTCGACGCTCCGGAGCTGCTCCTCGTTCATTAAAGACTCTGGCCAGTCCGAGAGCGGTGCATGAGCGTCACAAGTGAGTCAACCGAGAACACATTCGCCCGTGGGACATCGATCGTTTTCGACTGGCTCTTAATAGCAGGCGCGCCGCGAAGCGAAACCCAATATGCGCAATGCGAAAGTGAAAGAAGCTCCTCGCTCTGCGCAACCCAAATACTCGGATCGTGAGGCAGCCTCATCACGACGAGAATTCGGGGCGTCTGAACGTTCGTCGTTCAAAGCTTGTCGTAATGATCCCGCTTAAGTTTCATCTTCACGTGATCAGTGTGAAACGAGTCGGCCTGTCTGGTCGACTTGAGCTGAACGTCGAGCTCCGCGTACCAGAGCTCGCCCTGATGCTCAGCCTGGTGGGTTATTGTCATGTCGATGCCGTTGATGTCTTGGGTCTCGGACCTCACAGTGCACCGAGCCGCAGCCGCGATTGCTCGAACGTAGGAGTTCTGCAGGTATTCCTGGGCTTGAGCGTCATCAAGCGTCCCTGGGCATGGTCCAGGTCCATCCGCACTCGGATAGCTGCTCACGAGCGCCACACCGTCGGACTGTATCCGAGATCAAACGCGTGCGGGGAAGCTCAGCCACCTTCGAATTCTGCGCACAGGGGTGTTACGTCAGGCGACCCCGGCGCGCAGTCGTACTGGCGACAAGACCTACGATCCGCCGACACCGGTCACCGTGCTCTGGGACATGTGAGTAACGGTCGCCGGGATGCAGGGGTGATCACGCTCATGTGAATCTCCTCGGAGCTGCTCACTGAAATTCCCCACCTGTTGAGGTCCACCAATTGAGGTGGGGCTCCCTCAAGGCTGTCTGTCTTCGACAACAAGTCAGCACGAGAGGGAGC
>Ga0163146_10001664_pt1 | contig 31493 bp, 29 predicted proteins | sample OliLakLV19MP7G1_FD_148648 | JGI IMG/M metagenome (GOLD analysis project Ga0163146, IMG submission 148648) | Freshwater microbial mat bacterial communities from Lake Vanda, McMurdo Dry Valleys, Antarctica - Oligotrophic Lake LV.19.MP7.G1 | ecosystem: Environmental > Aquatic > Freshwater > Lake >...
ATTCTGCCAATTCCTTTATTTTTTGAGCTATTTCCATAAGTTCCTACAAACAAAGAGGGGACTTTTAGGTCCCCTCTTTTGATCTTTTTACCAAGAAGTGTGCAAATATAGGTGTTTTTTATTTTTTTGCAAATCCGTAGCCCTTCGAAAAATTTATCGGTTATAGGTTTCAAAGTTTTTATGATCGCGCTGATAGAGTACTTCTTTTGGAAGCGATTTAAAATATTCATAGGTGATTTTGAGTCCTTCGGCACGGGAAACATTTGGTTCCCATTTCAAAATTTCTCTTGCTTTGGTGATATCAGGCTGACGTTGTTTTGGGTCGTCTTTAGGAAGATCTTGATAAATAACTTTTTGTTTTGTTCCAGTGAGTTTTACAATTTCTTCTGCAAAATCAGCAATGGTTATTTCACTAGGATTACCAATGTTAACAGGTTGAGCATAGTCTGAAAGAAGCAAACGATAAATTCCTTCCACCAAATCATCTACATAACAAAATGAGCGAGTTTGTGAGCCATCTCCAAACACAGTAAGATCTTCTCCGCGCAAAGCCTGACCGATGAATGCGGGTAGCACGCGGCCATCATTTAGCCTCATGCGCGGGCCGTATGTATTAAAGATGCGCACAATACGGGTTTCCAATCCATGAAATGTATGATAAGCCATAGTAATAGCTTCCTGAAATCTTTTGGCTTCGTCATAAACTCCGCGCGGGCCAACTGTATTTACATTGCCATAATATTCCTCAGTTTGAGGATGTACAGCGGGGTCTCCATAAACTTCAGAAGTAGACGCGATAATGATCCTTGCTTTTTTAGCTCTAGCAAGTCCGAGTAAATTGTGTGTACCCAATGATCCAACCTTTAACGTTTGGATCGGAATTTTTAAGTAATCAATTGGGCTAGCTGGCGAGGCAAAGTGTAAAATATAATGAAGCTCACCAGGCACGTGAACAAACTTTGAAACATCGTGATGATAGAATTCAAAATCAGGAAGTTTAAAGAGATGTTCGATATTACGGAGGTCACCTGTAATCAGGTTGTCCATGGCGATTACTGAATATCCTTCTTTAACGAATCGATCGCATAGATGGGAGCCCAAAAACCCTGCACCGCCTGTTATTAAAACTCTTTTCTTAGCCATAAATAGTTTCTCGTCCAATACTAAAGTAGGTGTATCCTAATTCTTTCATTTGTGGGAGATCATAAAGATTTCTGCCATCAAAAATCACTTTAGCTTTTAAAGCTGAAGATAGTTTTTCAAAATCCGGAGTTCTAAACTCGGGCCACTCTGTTGCAATGAAAATTGCATCGGCACCCTCTGCTGCTTCGTATGGATTTTGAGCGTATTGAATTTTATCTCCTAAAATTCCTTTTACATTTTCCATTGATTCTGGATCGTGAGCTTTTACTATTGCGCCAGCCTTCAAAAGTTCTTCAATGTTGTATAGTGCAGGAGCCTCACGGATGTCGTCTGTGTGTGGCTTGAATGAAAGACCCCATAAAGCGAAAGTCTTTCCTTTTAAATCACCTTTGTAAAAATCTTTAACTCGTGGTATGAGTATTGTTTTTTGATCTTCATTTACTTTCATCACAGCTTCCAGAATTCTGAAGTCGTACTTAACATCAGATGAAGATTTGGCCAAAGCCTGCACATCTTTTGGAAAGCAGCTTCCCCCGTAGCCAATACCCGGAAATAAAAATCTTTTTCCAATACGGCTATCTGTTCCAATTCCCTTTCTAACAGAATCTACATCTGCCCCCACAAGCTCGCAAAGATTTGCAATCTCATTCATGAACGTAATCTTAGTAGCTAAGAAAGAGTTGGCCGCATACTTTGTTAATTCAGCAGAACGCTCATCCATAAATACCAAAGGATTTCCCTGACGCACAAAAGGTGCGTAAAGAGTTTCCATAATCTTTCTTGCTTTTGCGGATGAAGTTCCGATAACAACACGCTCGGGCTTCATGAAATCATCAACGGCAACTCCCTCTCTCAAAAACTCAGGATTTGAAACAACATCAAACTCAACGTTTGCTTTTGCAGCAATTCTCTCTTTCACCTTGTCGGCCGTGCCAACAGGTACTGTACTTTTATCAATTACAACGGTATAATCTTTTAACAAAGGACCTAAATCTGAGGCTACACCCAGAATATATTTTAAATCTGCCGATCCATCTTCACCCGGAGGAGTAGGCAAAGCGAGAAAAATGATTTTAGCATCCTTAATTCCTTCGGCCAGATTGGTAGTAAAGAACAGTCGGCCTTGCTTGATGTTTCTTTCAAAAAGTAGCTCCAAACCCGGCTCATAGATAGTAATCTTACCTGAGTTAAGTTTATTTACCTTGTTTGCATCAATATCTACACAGGTAACAGTATTTCCGGTTTCAGCAAAACAGGTTCCGGTTACTAAGCCAACATAACCAGTTCCTACTACAGCAATTTTCATGAAGTTTAATTTTTATGTTTTGAGAACCGCAAAAATAACTTTTAAAACCAGAAATCAGCTATTTAAGCCCCGGTTTGAGTTAATCGACTGATTACCTAACAGTCGTTTGGTTTTAGACATAATTCTGATACTTTTGTATCCATTTATAATTCGAAAAGGGAAAATTACAACTATAACTTATGACAACTGAGGTTTTGAATTTTGATGTGACTGAGAATCAAAAAATGATTGCTCAAATGGTACGCGATTTTGGTGAGAAAGAAATCAAACCTAACATGATGAACTGGGATGAGAGTCAGGAGTTCCCTGTTGATCTTTTCCACAAAATGGGTGGCTTGGGTCTGATGGGAGTGTTGGTGCCTGAACAATATGGCGGCTCGGGTTTTGGGTATCATGAATACGTTACTGCTTTGGTAGAGATTTCAAAAATTGATGGCTCAATTGGTTTATCGATGGCAGCGCATAACTCGCTGTGCACAGGTCACATTCTACAATTTGCCAATGAAGAGCAAAAGCATAATTACTTGCCAAAGCTGGCTACTGGCGAATGGATTGGGGCTTGGGGACTTACTGAACCGAATACTGGCTCTGATGCTGGTAACATGCGAACCGTTGCTATTAAAGATGGAGATCATTATGTGTTGAATGGTGCCAAAAATTTTATCACCCATGGAAAGTCCGGGAATGTAGCAGTGGTTATTGCGCGCACCGGAAAAGTGGGTGACTCGCATGCAATGACAGCGTTCATTATTGAGAAGGGAACACCTGGATTTTCGGCAGGTAAAAAAGAGAATAAACTTGGGATGCGTGCCTCAGAAACTACCGAACTTATTTTCACAGATTGTCGGGTTCATAAAAGCCAGATTATTGGAAAGGAAGGCGAGGGATTTGTGCAGTCATTAAAAGTTTTGGATGGCGGCCGCATTTCAATAGCCGCTCTAAGTTTAGGAATAGCAACTGGGGCATTTGAAGCAGCTTTGAAATATTCAAAAGAAAGACATCAGTTCAATCAGCCGATTTCAGCTTTTCAAGGTATCTCCTTTAAGTTGGCCGATATGGCAACAAAAATAGAAGCTGCTTCTCTATTAACTTATAGAGCTGCTGATTTGAAGAATAGGGGAAAGAGCGTGAACAAAGAATCGGCCATGGCTAAACTATATGCTTCTGAGATAGCTGTAGAAATTGCCAATGATGGGGTGCAGATTTTTGGCGGCTATGGCTACACAAAAGATTTTCCAGCCGAGAAATATTATCGTGATGCTAAACTGTGTACAATTGGGGAAGGAACCTCAGAAATCCAGAAATTGGTGATTTCGCGTACTATTTTGAAGTAAAGTTTGCGTCTTTGAATAGAAGACTCCTATATTTGCAGTCCTAATAATTGAAACATGCTGATTATCAATATCAAAGAGAACGAATCAATTGACAAGGCACTTAAGCGCTTCAAAAAGAAATTTGAAAAGACGGGTGTTTTGAGAGCTTTGCGCGAAAGAACCTCTTTTACAAAGCCTTCCGTAAGGAGAAGAGGCCAGGTTATCCGTGCTGCCTATAAGCAAAAGCTTTTTGCATCTGATAACTATTAATAGCTAGATATTTGTAATAACAATCCTTTCTGGGCTTTCCTCGGGAAGGATTTTTTTTTAACTTGGAACTACAAGCAGGGAAGGTGTAGTTCATGGTTGATTCCTTTATAAAATATATCCAGTTCGAAAAAAGATACAGTCCCAAAACTGTTATATCCTATAAAACGGATCTCCTACAATTTGAAAATTATCTCACAAAAGAGTTCACAGGCACTTCAACTCAAGAAGCTAATTATGGATTAGTGCGCTCATGGATTGTTAGTCTGGTTGAGCTGAATTTCGATTCGCTTTCTATTAATAGAAAAATTGCTTGCCTCCGCTCGTATTATAAATTTTTACTAAGGGAGGAAATCATTACTCAGGATCCGATGATGAAGATCAGAGTATTGAAAACCAAAAAGAAACTTCCTCATTTTGTTAATGAACAGGATACTGTAAAGCTTTTAGATAACCTTCAGTTCCCTGACGATCATGAAGGGCAACGGGATCGATTGATTCTGGAACTTTTATATGGAACTGGCATTCGCTTGGCGGAATTAATTTCTTTGAAGGAGAGCTATGTTAATTTAAAGGACTCAACGATTCGAGTGTTAGGAAAAAGAAACAAAGAAAGGGTTATCCCATTTTCTTCGCATCTCGTTTCTATCATAAAACATTATTTGTCGGTTAGGAATAGGTTAGTTGAAAAGATGAATCATGGATTTTTATTAGTGACTGAAAGCGGAGAACCGCTTTATCCTATGCTGGTAAATAGAACCGTTAAAAAATACATGAAGTTATTTACTTCTGTGGAGAAGAAGAGCCCACATGTTTTGCGACACACTTATGCTACTCATTTGCTCAACAAAGGGGCAGAGATTAATGCCGTAAAAGATTTGCTTGGCCACAGCAGCCTGGCAGCTACCCAGGTTTATACTCACAACTCGATGGAGAAATTAAAAAAAGTATTTGATCAAGCTCATCCCAAAGCATAAAGCCTATGTAAAAAGTCTACCAATTTGATAGTAAATTTTATGTTCAACTTTTAAACAATGTTATTATGAAACTGCAAGTTCACTCTGTTCATTTTGATGCAGATCAAAAATTAATCGATTTCATTCAGAAGAAGTTAGACAAATTGGAAACGTTCTACGACCGCGTGGTAGACGGTGAAGTATTCTTACGATTGAATAACGAAGGGAATGAGAATAAAACAGTAGAAATAAAACTTAACGTTCCAGGTCAAAACCTGTTTGCCAAGGAACAGGCTGCCTCATTTGAGGCTGCAACGGATTTAGCAACCGAAGCACTTCGCTCACAACTAGAAAAATTTAAAGCTAAACTAAGAGCCGTGCGTGTTTAGATAGATTTTAACGAAATAAAAAGGGCTCCATTTGGAGCCCTTTTTATTTAGCTTAGTTTGAAAGCCTTTTTGATTTCATCCACGTGTGTCAACTTTTCCCAGGGGAACAATTCAACTTTAACTTTTTTCTCGTTTCTTTTTCCCTTGTTGAAAATCTTCTCTACAACTTTTGACTCCCGGCCCATGTGGCCGTAGGCTGCAGTTTCAGAATAGATAGGAGTGCGCAGTTTGAAACGTTCTTCAATGAAGTAAGGGCGCATGTCAAAAATCTTCTCAATTTTTTTAGCGATCTCACCATCGTTAAGTTTCACCTTGGAAGTTCCGTAGGTATTAACATATAAGCCTACAGGCTTTGCTACACCTATCGCGTAAGCAACCTGCACGAGGACTTCATCGCACAAACCAGCAGCAACTAAATTTTTAGCAATGTGACGTGTAGCATACGCTGCTGACCGGTCAACTTTAGAAGGATCTTTACCTGAGAAGGCACCACCACCATGAGCGCCTTTACCACCATACGTATCTACAATAATTTTACGGCCAGTTAAACCAGTATCACCATGAGGGCCACCGATTACGAATTTACCTGTTGGATTAACATGATATTGAATATCTGAACCAAAGAGTTTTTGTACACGCTTAGGAAGTTTTTTCTTGATGCGTGGTACCAATACATTAATAACATCATCCTTAATCTTTTTCAACATAATTGCATCTTTGGCAAAATCATCATGTTGGGTGGAGATAACAATGGCATCAATGCGCTGTGGTTTGTTGTCATCAGAGTATTCAATAGTTACCTGCGATTTAGCATCGGGGCGTAGGTAAGTCATTACTTTTCCTTCTTTCCGGATTACAGAAAGTTCTCTTAATAATAAATGCGCAAGTTCTAAAGGCAATGGCATGTAATTATCGGTTTCGTTGGTTGCGTAACCAAACATCATTCCCTGGTCGCCTGCACCTTGTTCTTCTTTCTTTTTACGTTCAACACCTTGATTGATATCAGAAGATTGTTCGTGAATAGCTGAAAAAATTCCGCAGCTATCGGCCTCAAACATGTATTCGCTTTTAGTATATCCGATTTTACGAATTACCTCGCGGGCAATTTCCTGCACATCTAAATAGGCTTCAGACTTTACCTCACCAGCCAATACAACTTGTCCGGTTGTTACAAGGGTTTCACAAGCAACCTTTGAGTTTGGATCGTAGGCTAAGAAATAATCGATAAGCGCGTCTGAAATTTGATCGGCTACTTTATCTGGGTGGCCCTCAGAAACCGACTCGGAAGTAAATAAATAAGGCATAGTTTATTGTTATGGTCAATTGTTAAGGGGGCAAAGATAATAAGTAAGATTATATGACAATATGTTGATTAATGAATTATGGCATCTCTAAAAACTCCGCTTAACCTTCTCTCCCGATAGCTATCGGGATGGAGAAGGGCACGGGTTGAGGTAGTTGAGGCAAGGTTTTAGAGATGCCCTATGCCAGAAACAAGAATACGGCAGGGCTTTTAGGCCAGGTTGATTTTTTCTGTTTCCAATTGGCCACGGATTGAGTCTGTACGAATTCATCTTTCCCTGTAAGGTTGAATGCGATAGTCAATTGAGTTGGGTCATTAAGATTCTTTAATAAATGATCAAAAACGGCATTGTTGCGATAGGGTGTTTCAATGAAAATCTGGGTTTGATTTTTAGTTTTTGATTCTCGCTCTAAGTCTTTAATTTTTTTGGCGGCCTCCTTAGCATCAATGGGGAGATAACCATGAAAGGCAAATTGTTGACCATTTAAGCCTGAAGCCATTAATGCCAATAATATTGAAGAAGGACCCACCAAGGGAACAACCTGAATAGTATGTTGATGAGCAAATTGAACAGCCAATGCACCGGGGTCGGCAATGCCGGGGCACCCAGATTCGGAGATCACTCCTATATTATGCCCTTCTTTAATCGGTTGCATGAATTCACCTAACGATTGCGCACTGGTATCTTTATTTAATACCTGAAAGTGAAGCGCCTCAATAGAAGGATAAATATTTAAACTGCTTAAGTATCTGCGCGCAGTGCGAATGTCCTCGGCTAGGAAATGGTGGATGCTTTGTAAAGTTAATTTAACGCCCGCAGGAATTGAATGTTCCTCTGTTAACTCTGCTATTACATTAGGTACAAGAAATAGTTTTCCCTTTGCCGACATTATTCACTTGTTAAAAACTCATTCACAATCTCAGCAAACTCTTCAGGCTTTTCGGCTTGAACCCAATGACCCGTGTCAATGCTTTTGATGATTGCTGTAGGGAAAATAATTTTGATACTGGTTTCATCGCCTTGAGCAAAATAATTTGAACGAGCACCCATTAAGAAAAGAGTTGCGCCTTTGAATTGACCATCGTATTGCATACCAGCACCCATTTCTTCAATGTGGTTATTCATAGCCGAAAGATTTATTCGCCAGGCAAATTTTCCATCGCTGGTGCGATATAAATTCTTTAATAAAAATTGACGCACACCAACTTCGGGAATATATTTAATCAACGCCTCATCGGCCTCTGTGCGCGAAGTAGTCACTTCAAGATCAATACTGAGTAGCCCATCCAGAATCCGATCGTGATGAACAGGGTATTGTTTCGGTACAATGTCCACGATTATCAGTTTACCTAATTGATCTGGGTATTTGACAGCAAAATTCATTGCCGTCTTCCCACCCATGCTGTGGCCGATAATGTTTGGGTTTTGAAGTTTATGCTCTTGAATAAACTCATGTAGGTCTTCAGCCAGTAACTGATAATTGAAATCATCCGATTGCGGAGATTGACCGTGATTGCGCTGATCAACCAAGTACACACAATACTTCTCAGCAAAAACTTTTGCCAATGAAAACCAATTATCAGAAGAGCCAAACAATCCGTGGAGGATAATCAAAGGCTCGCCACTGCCTGACTGTCGATAGAACAATTTCATGCTGCGAAGATAATGGAAAGGTTTCCAACTGTATATTTGAACTTTTATAGCCCATGGAATTAGTTAACGGCACGTATTCAATTCAAGGTCTTCCGGTTGCTGATATATGCAAGGAGTTTGGTACACCACTTTATATCTATGATGGTGCTAAAATATTGGAGCAACTGAAAAGCCTGAAAAATGCTTTTTCAGATAGTGATGTTCGAATAAAGTATGCGGCAAAAGCACTTACCAACATCTCAATTTTAAAGTTGTTGAAGAAGAATGGTGCCGGAATAGATGTGGTTTCTATTCAAGAAGCCCATCTCGCATTAGGTGCAGGATTTTTGCCTCACGAAATAATGTACACACCCAACTGTGTTGCCTTTGACGAAATTATAGAGGGTGTGGAGTTAGGCCTGAATATAAACCTTGACAATTTATCAGTTCTCGAAAAGTTTGGGAAGAAGTATGGTAATACCTATCCCTGCTGTGTGCGCCTCAATCCCCATATTATGGCAGGCGGCAATTACAAAATTTCAACAGGCCATAGTAATTCGAAGTTTGGAATTTCTGTCTATCAGCTTCCGCAGATCATGGAATTGGGAGAGAAACATAAAATAGTAATCAACGGACTTCATATTCATACGGGTTCAGAGATTACAGAAACAGAAGTGTTTTTGAAGATGGCTGAAATCTTATTTGGCATTGCCCGCGACTTTCCTGAATTAAAGTTTATCGACTTTGGTGGTGGCTTTAAAGTTGCCTATAAGGAAGGCGACATGGTAACGAATGTCTATGATCTTGGGTTAAAACTTAGTAAGGCTTTCAAAGAGTTTTACTTGAGCTATGGCCGTAAGTTGGAGTTATGGATTGAGCCGGGTAAGTTTTTAGTTAGTGATGCGGGTACTTTAATGGTACATACCAATGTGGTTAAGTCAACACCTTCGTTGACTTTTGTTGGTGTTAACTCTGGATTGAATCACCTGATTCGACCTATGATGTACGATGCCTATCATGAGATTGTGAACATCTCAAACCCAACAGGATCGCATAAGGTTTATACGGTTGTTGGAAACATTTGTGAAACCGATACGCTTGGAGCAGATAGAAAATTAAACGAAGTACGTGAAGGAGATTTACTCGCCATAAAAAATGCAGGGGCATATGGTTACTCCATGGCTTCAAATTATAACTCGCGTTTCAGACCAGCAGAAGTTTTAATTCTTAATGGTGAAGCAAAGCTTATTCGCAGGCGCGATACGCTAGAAGATATCTTGCGCGGACAGATTGATGTGATTTAATGCACACTCAAAAAATAGATCATCCATTTTTTTAAAATCGAAATGACTTTTTTTATAGAAAAATATATTGAAGCTGTCACCCCGCTCCTTTAAAGGAAACAATAAACAGGTTTAAAAAGAGAAAGATGGACTTTACGATGGCGGAAAACCTAATAGATGCAGTCACCCACTCTCCTCCGGAGAGGGGGACGGGGGGTGAGGTCTTACCCGCAAGCCCTTTGCAGACACTTTCCTTTTAGCCAATCTAACATGGAAAAGAAAACTGGTTTTTCGCGATACGATATTTTTGTTATCGCCATACTTACCATTTTGCAGTTCACATTGATTTTAGACTTCATGGTGTTATCACCATTGGGAGCAATGCTTATGCCTGCCTTAAAAATTTCGACATCACAATTTGGAATGGTAGTTTCTGCGTATGCATTTAGCGCTGGTATCTCTGGTTTTTTGGCAGCTGGCTTCGCAGACAAGTTTGATCGCAAAAAGTTACTACTCTTTTTCTATTTCGGATTTATTGGAGGCACCTTGTTTTGCGGCTTAGCCCCTGATTATCCGACCTTATTGATGGCGCGAATCGTTACAGGAATTTTTGGTGGCGTGATTGGCTCAATCTCTTTTGCCATCATCACTGATCTTTTTCGATTGGAGCAACGCGGTCGCGTAATGGGCTTTGTGCAGATGGCCTTTGCATCGGCTCAGGTACTGGGCTTACCTATTGGATTGTATTTCGCAAACTTGTGGGACTGGCATGCACCATTTATTATGATTGTGCTGGTGAGTATCGTGATTGCAATCTTAATCATGATCTACCTAAAACCCATTGACGAACATTTGAAAGTAAAGCTGAACCGAAATGCGTTCACTCATTTGTGGAAAACGATTTCTAAATCACGATACCTTAAAACATTTATTGCTACAACCTTATTGGCCACAGGCGGTTTTATGATGATGCCATTTGGTACCGCGTTTGGCGTAAACAACTTGAAACTTACCTTTGCTCAATTGCCATTATTATATATGGTTACAGGTGCTTTCTCTATGTTATCTGGCCCATTGGTTGGTAAGCTAAGCGATGGCTGGGGAAAGTATAAAGTATTTTTTGTCGGCTCCGTGTTAATGATTGCTATTGTATTGATTTATACAAATCTGGGACCTACTCCGCTTTGGATGGTGATGGTGCTTAACGTTATTATGTTTGTTGGAATTTCTTCGCGCATGATTTCATCTTCGGCATTGATCTCTGCGGTACCCGAAGCCTCTGACCGCGGAGCGTTTATGAGTATCAATTCATCGATTCAACAAATTTCAGGAGGCGTTGCAGCCTATGTTGCCGGCCTGATTGTATATCAGCCAACGGCAACTAGTCCGCTGGAGAATTATGACTTACTTGGGTATTTGGTCGCGGTGTCTACCATAGTTACCATAATTTTGATTTGGTTCTTAGATCAATATGTCAGCAGAAAATCAGCAGCAGAAAATGCAAAAGCATCCTGATCAATCTTTCTATGATTTGATTGTGGTGGGTGGCGGAGCCGCTGGCTTTTTTGGCGCCATCAATGCCGCTCAACTAAATTCAAAACTCCGTATTCTTATTCTTGAAAAAACAAGCAAACTCTTATCGAAAGTAAAAGTATCTGGTGGCGGTCGCTGTAATGTAACGCATGAATGCTGGGATCCAGTTGCTTTGTCAAAGCATTATCCAAGGGGTCAACGGGCACTTAAGAATATCTTCTACAGTTTTCAAGCAACAGAAACAGTAAGCTGGTTTGAAAAGCAAGGTGTGAAGTTGAAGGTAGAAGCTGATGGTCGAATATTTCCAGAGTCTAACAATTCGCAAACAATTATTGATTGCTTTTTATCGCTGACTCAAAAATTCGGTATAGAAATTAAGTTGAATAGTGAAGTGATTAGCATTGAAAAGCAAAAACGATTTCATCTTCAAACAAAAAGTGGAGCCTACGAAGCGGATAAAATTTTGATTGCCAGTGGAGGGTATTCTAAACCTGAAAATTATCAATGGCTTGCTTCTCTTGGCCATCAGATAATAGCTCCGATTCCTTCACTTTTTACGTTCAATGATTCTGTAAAAGAGTTTACTTCATTAATGGGCGTGGCTGTGCCGAATGGAGAGGTGCGAATAGCAGGAACAAAATTTTCACAGGCTGGTGCAGTGCTCATTACCCATTGGGGACTTAGTGGTCCGGCCGTTATCAAACTTTCGGCATGGGCAGCTGAAGATCTCTATCAGAAGAATTATTCCTTCATTGCGCTCGTCAATTGGACTAGTTTAAATGAAGAGGATATTCGCACAACATTAATGACGTTGAAAGCTGAGGATAAAAAACTTATGTTCAATTCAGCACAGTTTGAGTTGCCTAAAAGGTTATGGGAATTTCTTTGCGATAAAGCTGGCGTTGAGGAAAGAAAACCTTGGAGTGATTTGTCCAATAAACAGATCAATAAGTTAACCGAACTCATATTTGCTTGCCCATTTAACATAAAAGGAAAAACAACTTTTAAGGAAGAATTTGTTACCTGCGGGGGCGTTGCTCTTGAAGAAGTTGATTTACAGACAATGCAAAGCAAGAAGATGCCGGGAGTTTTCTTTGCAGGTGAAGCATTGAACATTGATGGCGAAACAGGGGGCTTTAACTTTCAATCAGCCTGGTCTACGGCTTGGGTAGCGGCAAATGGTATTGCTATTGAGCGAAATTCTTAGGCAAAACAAAACCCTCCAGATATCTGAAGGGTTTCATGTCTGTGGTGACGGAGGGAATTGAACCCCCGACACAAGGATTTTCAGTCCTTTGCTCTACCAACTGTCCCGATAGCTATCGGGAACGTCACCATTTTCAAACTTTATCATACGAAGCTCGCCTTTGCTGACTTGAGTATGGCGGAAAAAATTTGAGCATAAAAAATCCTGATAAGCTCTTTGCCTATCAGGATTGTGGTGACGGAGGGAATTGAACCCCCGACACAAGGATTTTCAGTCCTTTGCTCTACCAACTGTCCCGATAGCTATCGGGAACGTCACCATTTTCAAACTTCATCATACGAAGCTCGCCTTTGCTGACTTGAGTATGGCGGGAAAAAATTTGAGCATAAAAAATCCTGATAAGCTCTTTGCCTATCAGGATTGTGGTGACGGAGGGAATTGAACCCCCGACACAAGGATTTTCAGTCCTTTGCTCTACCAACTGAGCTACGTCACCATTTTCAATTTTGTACTATCCCAATAGCTATAGGAAACGTATTAAAAACCGCCATTTTTTAGCTAATGGGTCACAAAAGTATGCAAATTTCAATTTGGTGCAAACCTGACCTCGAATTTTCGGTTTTTATATATAATATTGATTCAACCGATAGGGTAAACTAACTTCCCGCTAAATTCTGTACCATGGCTGTATTGCAGCAAGTAATTTTTTTAATCACCCTTATAACCGCTGGCTTCTTCATTCGCAGGCGAGTGTTGCGCATTCGTGCCAACATACAATTAGGTAAGAAGCAGGAATCGACTGGCGACTCAAGTGTTCGCTTGCAAAACATGCTCTTGATTGCCTTTGGGCAGCAGAAGATGTTCAAGAAACTCATCCCGGCTACGCTCCACTTTTTTATTTATGTTGGGTTTCTGGTAATCAATCTTGAAGTATTAGAGTTTGTGATTGACGGCCTTGCGGGAACGCATCGAATATTTGCGCCTTATCTTGGTGGGTTCTATAATGTGTTGATGAACATCTTTGAATTTTTAGCCGTTGCCGTCTTATTGGCTTGTGTCATTTTTTTAACTCGAAGAAACATCTTAAAAACACCACGCTTTTGGTCAACCGAAATGAAAGGGTGGCCACGATTGGATGGCAACCTGATTCTGATTATTGAAATTGTTTTGATGATTGCAATTCTTTCCATGAATGCCAGTGATCAGATCTTACAAACACGCAGTGATCATTATGCTGCTACAGGCTCACTCTTCTTCAGCTCTTTTCTAATTCCACTGTTCGAAGGATTGAATACTTCAGCACTTATTATCATTGAGCGATTTGCCTGGTGGTTTCATATCATAGGGATATTAGGTTTTACAATATATATAACCTACTCGAAGCACTTGCACATTTTCATTGCCTTCCCGAATACCTACTTTGCAAACCTTGAGGTGAAAGGTCATATCAATAATATGCCGGTTGTTACCAACGAAGTTAAATCGATGTTGGGCCTTACAACTGAAACTCCGGCCACACCTGCTGAACCCGGACGATTTGGCGCAAAAGACATTAATGATCTTAGCAGAAATAATTTGATGGCCGCCTACTCATGCACGGAGTGCGGACGCTGCACAGCGGAATGCCCGGCTAACTTAACCGGCAAAAAACTTTCACCGCGCAAAATCATGATGGACACCCGCGACCGCATGGAAGAGGTTGGGAGAAGTTTACAAACAGGAGGTCAGGGATTGAATGATGGCAAGACTTTACTTAACGATTATATCACAAAAGAAGAGATAAACTCGTGTACAAGTTGCAATGCCTGCGTGGAGGCTTGCCCAATCATGATCAATCCGCTTGAGATAATACTGGAGTTGAGACGATATGTTGCCATGGAAGAATCAGGCTCGCCAGCCCAATGGAATAGTATGTTTCAAAATATTGAAACAAGTTTTGCTCCTTGGAAATTTTCTGCAGCTGATCGCTTTAACTGGTCGAAAGAGTAATGCCCATGAACTACATCGTGAACCAACTGCCCGCACATTTATTTTGGGATAGCGATCTTACCAAATTAGACGATGTGGAGCATTATGAAAAAATTATTGTCCGAACTTTTGAGCGGGGCGATTTGGAAGACATTGCGTTGGTAATTGCCTATTATGGTAATGAGATTTGTAGCGAGGTTTTAAAAAATGCTTACTACCTGATGGAGGGAGCTATGCTTTTTGGATCTGCTTTTTTAAATATTAATAAAACTGCTTTTAAGGCTACCGCCAGAAGGCAATACCATACTATATAATTATGAACCTTCACTACGAGATGGTTTCTGAGAGTCTTAAAAATGCCCTAAATCAATTAATGAAGATTGAGGAGTTAAGCAATTTTAGATTGGTGGGTGGTACAAACTTAGCTTTACAATTAGGCCATCGCTCTTCCATAGATATTGATCTGTTTGCTGGTGGAGGTGCTCCAAACCCTCGAGAACTCTCGTCTATCCTTGACACTGCGCTTAAACCAGATTTTAAAATTAGCAGAGTTCAGCAATATGGCCTAAGTGCAACCGTCAATCAGGTTAAAGTGGACTTATACGATTGGAAAGTTCCGTTCTATCTGCCTGCCATTCTTGTTGACAACATCCGCCTTTCTTCATTGGAAGACATTTTTGCATTTAAGTGCGAAGCTCTTACAGGCAGGAGAGTAGAAAAAGATTTTGTTGATTTGGCTGAAATCATGTTACATCGTTCACTTGACGAACTATTCAAGGCGTTCCAAGTTCGGTATCCATACTTTTCAAAGGGGGCTGCGCTAGCTATTCTATTGAAACCTGAATCGTTTGAACGAGATTTTTCAATTCGATATTCAATGGGTAAATCTTGGGATAAATATGTTGAGATTATGGAAGAGAAAATTATTGGCTACGAAAAAGAAATCCAAAGCAAGAAAAAGGAAGGCCTTCACCAACGCGATGCCCACATCCAAAAGTTAGTTGATCTAAAACGAAAAAAGGAAAACCCATGACCGTACCTACTCTTGCTGAACTTACTGCCAAAGGTGAATCTCCGGAAATTCTTTTTTGGGTAGGCTGTGCAGGCTCATTTGACGATCGCGCCAAGCGTGTGACTAAGGCTTTTGTAAAAATCTTAAATGCTGTTGGGACTAACTTTGCGGTGTTAGGAACAGAGGAGTCTTGCACGGGCGATCCGGCCAGAAGAGCGGGCAACGAATTTTTATTTCAGATGCAGGCCATAAGTAACATTCAAGTTCTCAATGGCTATAATGTAAAAAAGATTGTAACGGCTTGTCCGCATTGTTTCAATACGATTAAAAATGAATACCCGGAATTAGGTGGTAACTATGAAGTTATTCATCACTCCACATTTCTTCAGCAATTAATCAACGAAGGCAAAATTAAATTAGCGGAAGGCGGATCATTTAAAGGAAAGAAGATTACCTATCACGATTCATGCTATTTAGGTAGGGCCAATAATATTTACGAAGCTCCACGCGAAGTGCTTCAAGCATTAGATGCAGACTTAATAGAGATGAAGCGTTGCAAAACAACTGGCTTATGCTGTGGTGCAGGTGGTGCACAAATGTTTAAGGAACCAGAAAAAGGGAATAAGGACATTAATATCGAGCGCGCTGAAGAAGCAATTGGAACTGGAGCAAAGACTATTGCCGTAGCGTGTCCGTTTTGTATGACCATGATGACGGATGGTATTAAGAATAAAGAGAAAGAAGCAGAAGTGACTGTCAAGGATTTGGCAGAGTTAATAGCAGAGTCACTGTAAGGATTTATTAAATAGAAAGACATGTTTATACCATTTGAAGAGTTGAATGCACAAAGCCGGGTTTGGATATATACAGGTAGTCGGGCTCTTACTGAAGCAGAAGGGAAATTGGCCGAGCAAATGCTTCATTCTTTTTGTGAGCAATGGAGTGCACATGGCCAACCGCTGCAAACTTCTTTTAAAATTGAAAAGAATCAGTTTATTGCAATGGCATTGGATGAGAATTTTGAAAGCCCAAGCGGTTGTTCCATCGATAGTTCAGTTGACGTATTAAGAAAAATTCAAATCGCCACCGGAGTTGAATTTTTAGATCGGAGCAAGATTCCATTTCTATTAAACGATTCGGTTGAGTTAATCCCGCTTTCTGAACTAAAGGCTCGGTTTAGTAATACCCAACTCACATCCGAGTCATTGGTCATCAATTCGCTGGCTGCAACGAAGGGCGAATGGAAAGGAAGCATGATAATTCCCGCTAAAAAGTCGTGGCTGGTAAAATATTTACCTAAAACTGCGTTAACCTCATAGCGTTAATATTTCGTATTTTTAGAGGCTTTTAAAGTAATTATGAGGGTAAGAATCGTTTTGATATTGGCAATAGTGGTGTTGGTGGCATCGTGCAGTCCTGATAAGAAGATTGCTAAATCCTTTCGTTACGGAAATTACGAAAAGGTGATTAGCTATTATAAAGGAGTTTTGAAAAAGGATCCTAATAATGGAAAAGCGAATTATTACCTGGCTGAATCCTATCGTCTTTCCAATCGCATAAAAGAATCAGAGCCTTATTATGCCAAAGCAAAGGGTAAAGGAGCAAACGCTGATTCGGTTAAATTGTATTATGCAAAATCACTACAAGCCAATGCCAAGTATGATCAAGCGCATGCTGTTCTCGAAGAGTTAGCGAGTACCACCAACGATGATAAAATTAAAGCGCGTGCGCAAAGAGAATTAGATGGCATCAATTATCTCGATAAGCTTGCGCAGAAAAAGAGCTACTACAAAATAAAAAATCTGGAGGCTATCAATACTCCGTTTACTGAGTATGCGCCAGTCTATTCAAATAACGAATTATACTTTACCTCCTCCCGCAGTAATTCCCGCATTTACGAAGCAACAGGAACTCCGTTTACCGATTTATATAAAGCGGAAACAAATGGCGCTAATGTAAACGCAAGCACCATTGCGCCACTTCCAAGTTTTATTAACGAATCAAATATAAACGAGGGCTGTATAACGTTTACCCCCGATGGTAAAACCATGATTTTTGGAAAGGGAAACACTGGAAAACGCAAAGGAGCTATTGATGTTGATTTATATTTATCACGCTTTCGCAACGGGCAATGGTCTGAACCGACACCGATAAACATTAATCAACCTGATGCTTGGGAATCCACGCCTGCACTAAGTCCGGATGGCAGAACTCTTTATTTTTCATCTAACCGTAAAGGTGGTTTTGGAGGATTGGATATTTATTCCGCGCAGATGGATGGGCGCGGCCGTTTTGGGAAAGTGAAAAATTTAGGCCCGGAAATAAATACGGCTGGCGAAGAATTGTTTCCCTATGTTTCTGAGAGCGGAAAAATGTATTTTTCATCTGATGGTCATCCAAGCTATGGCATGCTTGATATTTTTGAAGTGAAACGCGCCAATGGAAAAAATGTAGTGGAGAATCTTGGCCAACCGGTAAATTCTACAGCCGATGATTTTGGAATTTATTTATTCAAACCCGATCGCGGATTTTTTACTTCCAATCGCGAAGGTGGTATGGGTGATGACGATATCTACACATTTATAAATGAAGATCCTGAACTACGAGTGGTAAACTACAGTTTGCAAGGAATCACCTACCTGACTCGCAGGGACGGTACGCTTGAAATTCTGCCCAACACAAAAGTATCTTTGCTCGATCAGGAAGGCGATGTGATGCAGGATTTTGTTACGGGTAACGATGGCAAGTTTCTTTTCAGGGTTTATGAAAATGAAAATTATACCTTACTTGGCGAAACCGATGGATTTATTACCAAGCGCCAGTTATATACAACTGTCGGAAAATCTGTTCCTTTAGAATCCTTGAAAGAATTGGTGACCAACATAACACTTGACACCATCCTTGTTTTAGATCGCAAAGAACGCAACAAGATCTTTCGTTTGGAGAACATTTATTTTGGGTACGATTCTGCTGTAATCAGAAAAGAAGCTGCCAAGGAACTAGATAAACTCGTGACATTGCTCAATGACAATTCTGACTTGAAAATTGAAATGGGTTCGCATACCGATAGTGTTGCCTCAGAATCGTATAACATTCAACTCTCGCAACGCAGAGCGGAGTCCACTGTAAATTATCTGATTAAAAAAGGAATTGACCCAATTAGGCTGGTAGCAAAAGGGTACGGTGAATCAAAACCCATAGCCCGCAACACCAATCCCGATGGCTCGGATAACCCTGCTGGTCGCCAACGCAACCGCAGAACAGAATTTAAGATTTTGGAAATTGGGGCACTTATTCAAAAAGGAGAAGATGATGACGACAAATTCTTCCGGAATGAGTTGAAGAAGAATGAGTGACGGGTTTCGTTTGTAACAATGTATTGCTTCGGTATTACTAACTGGAGTTACGCAAATGCTCAAAATTTTTATTCAAATGGAGGGGTCTGGCCGCTCTAAGCGGTTTGACCCCTAATAGCTGGGTAAGTCCAGTTACTAATAACAATCATCCAATCACCTCAAAGTATTCACTGAAGCGATTCAACACCTGCAAATTATCTTCGTCAATTTCGGCTAATCGAAATCAATCCTCTTCAAAATCAAAGGTGTATCCACCATCGTAAGCAAAATAGCTGTATTCCTTAAATGTAAGAAGGCGCTCTGCTTCAACCTTGTATTTATCGAAATCAAGAAATTCCTTAATCACTTTTATTTTCTCTCCTTTAACCAAGTCGCTTAGTTGTGGCATAAGTATTTTTTTCAGTCATTATTTTACCGCACTAAAGTAAGGGGTCAGTATTAAAAGTTGGGGACTAAGATGTTTGGTTCTGCATTAAAAAAACAATTACTAAAGGATTGCAGTAATAATTATGATGTTCGGAATGTGGGTAACTCCAAAAAGCACGGATTTCGATTCTGACTTGAACTTATTTTGGAGTTATCCATATTTCAACATCTTTTTTGTAAAAAATTCACCTTAACCTATTCTCGGTACTCCCCAACTTTTGAATGTGATCCATTATTTTTTCTACTGATATATCATCCCTTACGGGATTTTGATTTTTCGGATTTATTATCTACTGATATATTATCCCTAACAGGATTTTATGTTGATTAATTGTTCAATAGCGGGGGACTAATTATGCTAAAGCTATAACCCTGTTAGGGGCGACATATCGGTAAACATAATCAGGGCTTATACCAAGAATCCCGTCAGGGATGATACATGTACTTTTTGTAAGCTATTTACTCGCCACTCTATATTCGTAAGAGTTTTTAATCCTTCGCATCCTGAAAACTTTGGTTTGGATAAAGGTTTTCACTCCTTTGTATCCTTAAAATAAGGGTTGAAAACCCCTAAACCACAACCTTTTATTTCCTGATAATTCAAGTTAACTAAAGTATCTTTGCGGGTTCAAAATTTAGCCCGTTGATTAGCCGCGACACCATAGAAGAAATCAGAAATCGCCTCGATATTGTCGATGTAATCAGCGATTTTGTGTCCCTTAAAAAATCCGGGCAAAATTACAAGGCACTCAGTCCTTTTTCGAACGAAAAAACGGCCTCGTTCTTCGTGGTTCCAAGCAAGGGAATTTTCAAAGACTTCAGCAGCGGTAAAGGTGGCGATGCCATCACCTTTGTGATGGAGCATGAGAAGATGAGCTATGCCGAATCGCTCCGTTATCTGGCAAAAAAGTATGGCGTTGAAATTAAAGAAGACCGCCAATCCGATGAACAAAGCGCGGCATTAAGCGAACGTGAAGGACTTTACATACTGATGAATTTTGCGAAAGATTATTATCGCAAACAACTAACAACCAGCGAAGAAGGGATCAGTATTGGATTAAGTTATTTTCGCGAGCGTGGGTTTCATGATCGCACCATCGAGAAATTTGAATTGGGCTATGCTTTAGAGGGCTGGGAAAATTTTTCTGCCGAAGCTATTGATACAGGCTATAATAAAGAGCTGCTTGAAAAAACCGGGCTTGTAGTTAAGAAGGATGATGGCAGCACCTACGACCGCTTTCGCGGAAGGGTAATTTTTCCTGTACATAATATTTCTGGAAAAGTAATAGCATTTGGGGCTCGCATGTTGGGCAAGGAAAAGAATCAACCAAAATACATTAATTCACCTGAGACTGAGATCTATCATAAGAGTGATGTGCTCTATGGATTGTACCAGGGAAAGAATGCGATTCGCCAACAGGATGAGTGTTATTTAGTAGAAGGCTATACCGATGTTATCTCGTTGCATCAGGCCGATGTTCAAAATGTGGTTGCCTCTTCAGGCACCGCGCTAACTGAAAATCAAATCAAACTCATTCGCAGGTTTACCGAAAATGTAACGGTGTTGTTTGATGGTGATGCAGCGGGTATTAAAGCTGCTTTGCGCGGAATCGACATGATTCTGAAAGGCGGGTTGAATGTTCGGGTGTTATTATTTCCCGATGGCGAAGATCCGGATAGTTATTCCCGTAAGGTAGGCACTACTGAATTTCAAAAATTCCTGAAAGATCACACGCAGGATTTTGTTTCGTTTAAAGCAGGTCTCTTTGCATCGCAATCCGCTGGTGATCCGATTAAGAAAGCAGAATCAATCAAAGAGATTGTTACCAGTATTGCACAAATCCCCGATCCTGTAAAGAGATCTGTTTATATTCAAGAGACAAGTGCTTTACTTAAAATTGCAGAAGAAGTATTGCTTTCGGAGTTAAACAAGATTTTAATTCAGGAGCGAAGAAAAACAAATAAAGACAAACAATCCTATCCCGATGATGTTGCCCTGACCGGTGAGATGGTTAAGGAGATTGAAACGCCAACAAAGCTCGATGCGCAAGGCATGGTTGATTTACAGGAGCGAGAGACCATTCGGTTGCTATTGAACTTTGCTGATAAAAATGTAGATGAAAGTTCGCTTTCAGTTTTTTTTCTTAGAGAGTTGGACGATGTTTTATTTACAAATCCGATATATCATCAGATTTATGAGATTTTTAAAACGGGAATTAGCAAAGGTGTTATTCCGGATAGTCACTTTTTTTTAACAGGCAGCACGGAAGAAGTGAAGCGAGTGGTAACCGATTTAGTAACACCGAGATATGATACAAGTAAGCATTGGGGTGACAAATACAAAATCTTTTTTTCGAAAGAAGATGAGCTTGTTACTGAATTGGCTCTAAGTAACGTGTTACGTTTGAAATTCAGAGTTGTTCAAAAGATGATGGAGGATAATCTACAGAAAGTGAAAGTAGCTGAGGCTGGAGGAAATTGGGAAGAATTGGATGATGTGTTATCTACCCAAACAGGATTAAAAGAAGCAGAGCAAGAGCTAGCAAAATTGTTGGGTATTGTGATTGCAAAGTAGGAACAGGAGTGGCTATTTTGTTGTTTAATGTTTGCCACTATGGCACAAAGACACAAAGTTTATTATTCGATAGTGTCTTGGTGTTTTTTGTAGCAGAATTATAAAAGTATATGAGCGATAAAATTAAAATTGATTCGATTGAGGCAGCCATTGAAGAAATAAAGCATGGCAAAGTGATTATAGTGGTAGACGATGAAGATCGAGAGAATGAAGGTGACTTTGTTTGCGCGGCCGAATCGATCACTCCGGCCATTGTAAACTTTATGGCAACCCATGGTAGGGGATTAATTTGTGCACCCTTAGTGGAAGACCGATGCGAAGAGCTTGGGTTAGAGCTGATGGTGGGAAAGAATACTGCTGCATTTGAAACTCCCTTTACAGTTTCTGTAGACTTAATAGGGCATAGCTGTACAACAGGTATTTCAGCGCATGATCGTTTTAAAACAATAAAAGCGTTGGTTGATCCTGAAACAAAACCTGAAGAGTTGGGTAAACCCGGGCACATCTTTCCGCTCAGGGCAAAAAAAGAAGGCGTGTTGCGTAGGTCAGGTCATACAGAGGCAGCCATTGATTTTGCGCGGCTGGCGGGTTTTCGCCCGGCTGGCGTGTTGGTAGAAATAATGAATGAAGATGGTTCAATGGCGCGCCTTGCTGATTTAAGGGGAGTAGCTGATCGTTTCAATTTAAAGTTGGTAACGATAAAAGATTTAATAGCCTATCGCATGCGAGTAGAATCTCAGATTCGCAAGCAGGTAACTGTGAATATGCCAACTGCCTATGGTGATTTTACGTTAACAGCCTATGAACAATTAAATACAAGCGAGGTTCACTTGGCGTTAATAAAAGGAACCTGGGAAAAAGATGAACCAGTAATGGTACGTGTGCATTCATCTTGTGTAACGGGAGATATTTTTGGATCGTGTAGGTGTGATTGTGGTAGTCAACTTCATAACGCAATGATGATGGTTGAGAACGAAGGGAAAGGTGTTGTGCTGTATATGAAACAGGAAGGGCGTGGCATAGGATTACTAAATAAGTTAAAGGCCTATAAGTTGCAGGAAGAAGGTTTAGATACAGTTGAGGCTAACTTGCAATTGGGGTTTGACATGGATAATCGCGATTACGGCATTGGTGCCCAGATTTTACATGACCTCGGCATAAGAAAAATCAGATTGATAACAAACAATCCTAAAAAGCGTGTAGGCTTAATGGGTTATGGTCTGGAAATTGTAGACAACATCGGAATTGAAATACCGTCTAACCCACACAACGAAAAATATTTAATGACCAAGCGCGATAAACTCGGTCATTCAATTTTAAAACATAAATGAGAATTCTTCTTCTTTTTATTTTAGGATTTGCATCGCTGCCTTTGGCTGCGCAACAGTTTGCTTTTGAGTTGTGGCACTCGGGAAGAGCTGTACTTGATTCAGGCGATACCTTGCGTGGTACTTTAAAATACGATATGTCAAATGACATTCTACAAGTTGAGGTTGATAAGAAATTGGAGAGCTTTACCTCTCGAAAAGTTTTGTACTATGAAATATTTGACGAAACCGTAAAACGCTATCGCAGCTTTTATTCATTGCCCTATTCGCAAGGAGCGCAATACAAAGTACCTACATTCTTTGAATTATTAGAAGAAGGAAAGTTGACCGTGCTTTGTCGTGAGTTGTTGGAGTATAGAACCACCGCTTCGCCTTTTTTTTATTATGGCTCGGTTAGCGGGCCAGTCTTGGTTTATAAATATTTTTTGTTGAAGGAAAACGGAGAACTTGATGAGTTCAGAGGTAAGAAAAATGACTGGCTTGATATGATGCGTCCTAAGTCAGACGATGTTGAAAGATTTGCTAAGAAGAATCGACTTAACTTCGATGATAAGTACGAACTGGGCCGCATCATTGAATATTATAACTCTCTTTTTAAAAAGAACTGAACGCCTCAATTTATGAATAGACCTTTGATTTTAGTTATTAACGATGATGGTATTACCTCACGCGGAATTCTTAGTTTAATTAATGTGATGAAAGAACTGGGTGAAGTGCTAGTGGTTGCACCCGATGGACCACAATCGGGTATGGGGCATGCGATAACAGTGGGTGATACATTGCGGTTAAATGAGTCTTTTATATTTGAAGGAGTTCGGGCATTTGAATGTTCAGGCACTCCGGCTGATTGTGTGAAGATGGCACGCCATTTTGTTTTAAAAGATAGTCGCCAGCCCGATATTGTAGTGAGTGGCATCAATCACGGAAGTAATACCTCCATCAGTGTGCTTTATTCGGGCACCATGTCAGCGGCTATTGAAGGTGCTATTGAAGGTGTGCCTGCGATTGGATTTTCTCTTTGTGACTATAGCCATAAGGCAGACTTTTCCCATACACATGATGTTGTAAAAAAAATTGCAAAACAAGTTTTAGAGAAAGGTTTACCAAAAGGAGTTGCGCTCAATGTCAATATTCCGCCTAAGCGAAATGAAACAATTAAGGGGATTAGAATTTGCAGACAGGCAAATGCAAAGTGGGTGGAGAATTTTGATCAGCGGTTCGATCCTAATGGAAGAAGTTACTTTTGGATGACTGGCAATTTTGTAAATTTTGATAAGGGTGAAGACAATGATGAGTGGGCTATTGCGAATAATTACGTTTCCGTTGTACCCTGTCAATTTGATCTTACCGCGCACCAAGCCATACCCATATTAAATGAAGATTGGGATATTTTGAATTAGGGCTTAGACCGGGTCAACATCAAAAACAATTTTGACGTTTCGGTATTCTTTAATCTGTTGCAAATCATTGGCTGCATTATATAGAACTGATTTGATTTCGCTCAATTTTCCCTGATCGCGTTTTATCTTTAGTAAAATTATCATTAGAAATTCGTTTCTTATTTTAGAAACCATGGGCTCGCCTGGACCCAAGATGCGAACGCCTCTTAACTTCTCTTTTAATTGATTAGCCAATGTATCGGCAACTGCTTTTGCGATTTTTTTATCGGTGTGTTTAATAGTAATATCGATCAGCCTGGTAAAGGGTGGATAATGATTTTCGTCCCGGTCGTGCAACTGATCTTGAATAAAACCTGTAACATCATTTTCAATTACGTATCGAAATAGAGGATGTTTAGGATCAGAAGTTTGTAAAATTACTTTGCCTCGCTTTTCTCTGCGCCCCGCCCGACCACTTACCTGCGTGATTAGTTGAAACGCTCGTTCATACGACCGGAAATCAGGAAAGTGCATCATGCGATCGGTGTCAAACACTGCCACCAAACTTACGCGATCAAAATCAAGACCTTTCGTAACCATTTGTGTGCCTACCAAAATATCCGTTTCTCCTTTTTCAAAGCCTTCAATAATGGTTTCATATCCTGATCGCGATCGTGTAGTATCTAAATCCATTCGTTGGATTTTTGTTTCTGGAAAATGAAACTTCAATTCTTCTTCTAATTTTTCTGTGCCATAACCAAGGGTAAGAATTCGTTTACTTGAACAAACAGGACATTGGTTAGGTAACTCTTCGCGATAGCCGCAGTAATGACAAATTAACGCATGCCGATACTGATGATACGTGAGACTTACCGCACAGTTAATACACTTAGGCACCCAACTGCAATCTTCGCACTGCACTAGGGGCGAGTATCCTCTGCGGTTTTGAAAAACAATCACTTGCTCTTTTTTATCAATGGTAGATTGTATCTCCTTCAATAGTAAAGAAGAGAACTCGCCCTTATTGATTTTTCTTTTCTTCTCTATTTTTAAATCAGCAAAAACAATTTCAGGTAGTTGAGCTTCACCAAAACGTTGTGTTAACGAAACTAAACCATAGCGGCCGGTCACCGCTTGATAGTATGATTCGGTGGAGGGTGTGGCACTACCCAACAAAACTTTTGCATGATGGATTTGCGCTATTACCATGGCTACATCACGAGCATGGTAGCGCGGGGCTGGGTCGTGTTGTTTATAGGATGAATCATGTTCTTCATCTACAATCAATAAACTAAGATTATCAAAAGGTAAAAATATAGCCGAACGAACACCGATGATAAACCGAAACTTACCTGTAAGCACGCCATTCCATACTTCTACCCGTTCGTTGTCTGAAAACTTGGAATGATAAACACCCATCTCACTACCAAACATTTTTTTTAGTCGCTGAACGATTTGAGTGGTTAAAGCAATTTCTGGCAGTAGCAATAAAACCTGCGAACCGCCTTCGAGTGCTTTTCTAACCAGGTCAATATAAATTTCAGTTTTACCGCTACCAGTAACTCCGTGCAAAAGCGCAGTGGTCTTGGTTTCAAAACTTTTCAAAATTTCGTTGCGGGCATTTTCCTGCAGCTCACTTAGCAGCACCGGATGCTGATGGGCATTATCAGGAAAACCGAAACGCGGCACGATCACCTCAAACTCTTCAAGAATTTGTTTTTTGATTAGTGTATTGACAGACGATTCTGAGATCTTGGTATCCAACAATTTTCCTTTTGCAATACCTTGAAGGTTAAGCTCAGGACTTGCAAAAACCGGTACTTCCTGTAAATATTTTAGTAGTACTGCTTCTTGTTTTGGCTTTGAAGCTAGCGTTTCAAACAAAGCTTCTAGATTTTGTTTTGAAGCATAATTTGAGTGAATGCGAAGATGCTTCTCTGTTTTTGGTTTGAATTTTTCCTTAACTGCTTCAAATAGAATAATTGATTCCTTCGAGGTAAGGGATTTTAAGATATGATAAATAGATTTGGTGCCAAGCAGTTTGGCTGCATCTGTATAGCTTAGGGTGTTGGACTTTAATCGCGCAAGCAGGATTCTTTCTTTTTCTGAAAAATCAAAATCCGATTCTTCAATGTCAAATCCGGGCCGCAACTGCACCATCGACTCACTCGAAAGTTTGAGTCCGGAGGGTAGGGCAGCCTGAACAACTTCGCCTAACGTGCAGAGATAGTAATCAGCAATCCATTTATAAAGCTCGAATTGTTGTTCGTAAATTACTTCATCAACATCCAGAATATCATGAATGTATTTGGCTTCATACTCTTTGGGTGGTTGGTTATGCAACTCGGCAATAATTCCGGTGAGGATTTTCTTTTGCCCAAACGGAACAATTACCCGTTGTCCTTTTTTAATAATAGAATTTAATTCTGCAGGCACCCGATAGGTGAAAAATTTTGGAATAGGAACTGGCAGAACTATCTCGGCAAAGAATGTGTCTTTAAGGTCAACTTCAAATAAATCAGGACTCTTTGCCATCTCCGTAAAACTCACTAAAATTAAGGGCAATTGGAAAGATTAGGTGTTGAATTAGTGGTTAAAAATTGTGATAGAGATCGCAAAGTGATTCGAATGGTTTACATAATTAAGTACTTTGTGAAGCCATTGTGTTCCTTGTTAATCCCTTTGTATCCTAGTGGTAAAAAAACACACCCATGAAGAAAGCAATTCCTTATTTAATCCTGGCCGTGTTCCTTGTAATCGCGCTGGGCGTTAGGCAATGTCGCGAACAATCAGATGCTCAGCCGAATTCGTCAACTGCCAGTAAGACAACTCAGCCAGCCGATGGCAGTGGTAAAAGTTACCTCGATGCATTTCGTGATCCGCAATCGGAATACTTTTTCACCAAGCATGCCCGATGCCGCATGGAATGCCGGAAGATTACGCAGAAGGAAGTAAAAGAAATTGTGCGCAAGGCTGATGTTAATTATAGCAAGAGTGAATTGGATGCTGCCCAAGGGCCTAAGTATGCCGTGGAAGGCTATACCTCAAAAGACAAGCAACATATTCGTGTAATTGTTGCGCCCAAGCAACGGCACTTATCCATTGTTACGGTTATCGATTTGGATAAAGATTGGGAGTGCCCGAGCTGTAAGTGAGGATATTTGACCTCTAACTTCCAACTTCGAATTTCTAACCTCTAACCTCTAACCTCTAACTTCCAACCTCCATCACTAACTCAATCTCATCGCCACTCGCGCTAAACACCAATTTATTATTTACCTGTGATGATGCGCCCTTACCTTTAATTACTTTATAACCGGGCTTAGTATTTTTTGGAAGTACGATCTCTATTGTCCAATCAGCATTCATCTGAATAATTTTTAATGAAACCTCACTTCCTGATTTTTTATAGTAGACAGATACGTTGTTATCAGCTATAATTACGTTTTCCAATTCAGCATCATTCCATTCGTCAGGCATTTGAAATTCTATTGAGATCTTTTTTTGAGCCGCATGTGGGTGGATTCCAAAAAACTGCTGCACGATGGGTACGGCAAAGCCATAAATGTTCCAGGCTTGGGTAGTCATTCCATAATCGGGCGACACTTCATAGATGCTACCGGGTAGGGCATAGCTAAAGGTGCGCGCCATTTTTTTTAATAAGTTGAGTGCCTTATCGGGATGCTCATAATTATTTTCCGCTACCACTTGCACCCCTGTTGGAAGTGTCATAACAGCACCGGTGTATGAAAAAACTTTACTTCCTTTAAACGAACCCTCGTCCGAACCTGCCGATTCATCGCGGTCAATGCCAGTTACAAATACGCCATACGGGTTCACAAATTTTTCTGCCGTGATCAGCGCGCGATTTGCTTTGTCAGTATCGGCCACGTTCATCTCCATCGGTGTGTTCACAACCCAATTGTGATAAAGAACAAACGGCCTTGGCGTGGAAGATGGATTTTTCAGGATGGCAGCTTTCGTATTTCTTAATTCAGCAACAGCCCAGGGTTTGTTTAAGGTATCAGCCCGCACGATGGCATCTTCAATTAGTTTCAGTGCTTGCCTATCCGTTCCGATAAAGTCGGCATAGGAGTTAAACTCTTCCGACCAAAACTCTTTATTGATTTTTACTTTTAGTTGATCGGCAGTTTGACTATACGATTCGGCCAACACTTCATCGCCTAACGCTGCTGCTATTTGAGAGGCATCCGCGAAAGCGCGTTGTGTATAAACTGCCACATCAATCATTTCGCTATTGAGACCATGAATTTCCATCATGCCAAAGCCATCGGGGAAAAGATTTTTATTGGCGTCATTTTCTGTCATTAACCAACTTAATCCTTTCTTAATTGTTGGAAAATATTTTTCAAGAAACGCACGATCACCTGTCCATTGATAAACTTCCCAAATCAAGGAAGCAAACTGTGGAGTTTCATTGATGTTACCTTCATTGAATACCGCACCATTGGTGGACATCTCATGGAGTATTCTTCCATTGCCATTAATTACGTTCGACATACTATCCAGCAGCGCAATAGTTTTATACACAATCTCTTTCTGCCCAATAGCCATATAGCCTTTCAATGCATATTCACTATCAACACCAAACCACCATGGGTAATCGGGCATTCCTGCAGTAATGCCGGTACCAATTTCCGGAACGGATCTAACCAGCCAATCGCAATTATATTTTAACCACTCGAATGCCTGTTGCAAATGTTTATCCGGAATAGTGAGCTTGGATTGATTGGCAAGGGCAGCATATCGGGTTTGCTTTTTAGAAAAGTCAGAGACAAAATTTTTCTTGATGTCTTCGTAAGAAACTAATGCAGCTTGTTCACTCTTATACGATCCGGCTATTATAAAATTTATTACTTTATTGGTGTGCGCAGATATTGCGAACTCATAGGTGAGCGAACCAGACATTCCGTTGCCTGCATACGGATTAGATGCTGCGTTATGTTTGGCGGATTTTTCATCTGCTCCAAAAGCAACAAACCATGGATTGCTATTATCCTTCATCAACCATAAGTCTGAGTTGGTTTTGAACGTACCAGAATCTTTGCTGTCAACCATATTGGTTCGTTCGCCTAACCAGGTTGGCCTTAGGTCGGAGTGACCGTTGAAATGGAATTGAAAATTTTGATGTTGCTCTCCGGTGTTATTTAAAATGAATTGAACCAACAACCCTTCTTTATGATCAGGCACAAATTGCCACCGTTCGATGGAAAGATTTTTGTCTGCAATCCGGTAAAGGTGTTTGTTAGCAAACGGATAATTAACAAACGTATCGGCATGATTCAATTTGATCGTTTGGTCATCCCAGCTAAGATCAACTTCGAAGCCATCCATCAATTTTATCGGATGATTCCAGATGCCGCCCATTTCACCTTTGATATGCCAGCCCAGTTCGGGGAATGTTCCATCTTGATGCCCAACCATATAAACACGATCGCCTGCAGTTACATAGGGTGAGTTCAGGTAGCTACTTTTGCCGATAATGGAAGGTGTTTCCAGAGTAGTTTGATTGAAATCAATCTTAGTAAGGTTTGTGCAAGCACTAAAAATGATACACAGCATTAAGGTGTAGAAATGTTTCATTGTCAAAAATGTTTACTTGCTTAATTCTCGGATGTCTGCTATTTCCAATACGTGCTTAGAATAACCATTCCGCACAGCGTTTATCATAGCCTGGCCAACCTGCTTAAGCGTAAGTGTTTTGCTGGAAAATAGAACGGTAAAGATTGGGATAAAAATTTTGTATATCGTCTTTATATTTTTTTGTCCTTTAAAGGGCTTAATAACTCCGGGGCGGAAATTATATACTCCTTTGAAAGGAAGTTTCATTAAGTCGTTTTCAGTTTTACCCTTCACTCGTGCCCACATAAGTTTTCCTTTCTCTGAACTATCGGTGCCGGTTCCTGAAACATACGTAAACACCATGGTAGGATTAAGCTGAGCCAGCTTCGTTGCAAAAGCTACAGTTGTATCGTAGGTGATATGTGTGTATTGTGCTTCGTTTATGCCGACAGAACTTACACCTGCACAAAAGAAACATCCATCATAGCCAGATAATTGCTTTTCGTAATTTTCCAATTTTATAAAATCAGAAACAATCAACTCACTCAGCTTTTCATGTTTCCAATTTAACGGCTTTCGGTTTACAACAAGTACGTTTGTTACGATTGGATTTTCGAGGCATTCCAACATAACGCCTTCGCCTACCATGCCTGTTGCACCTGTAATGATTATTTTCATAGAAGTATAATTAAGGTTTTTGTATGGAACGTTACTGGTTTATGATTATGAAATTTATAACTCATTTAAAAGTCTGGAGGAATGATGGACTCGAACTACTCCAACGTGATCAACCTTCATTCGAAAGATAGTTCTGTAGTTACCTTCAATTAATTCTCTTATGTCTTCTTTACCAAATTCAGGAACGATTCATCCAGACTGGGGATAATTTTCAAGTTGGTCGACTCTATTGTTAAGTTTAGCTACAAATCTGTCCGCGTAAAACTTCGACTCTTTTGAGATTTACTCATGAATGGATTTTAAATCTTCTATAGCTAAATCCATCCAAACAACTTTTACCATTTCTTAACCATATCTTTTACTTGTGCGTGGTCAACCGCCTTACCTTCATCGAATTGCTTAAGCCCTTGTTCTACTTTTTCAACAAAGATTAATCTTTCTATTAATTCCTCTAAGTCAAATTCTTGAGGAAGTTCCTTAACAGCATCAATTACTTTTTCCCTTTTCATCTTTCTAGTTTTCCTCAATTTATGTCTTTTTACTGGATAAATCCACTGTCCAATGTGTGAGCGCCCCAGCCCACATTGGTGTTTTTTTACCAACGTGCATTATGTTTTTTTGAAATTCTTATTTTACTGAAGCATCCAATTATTTGTTGTTGGCCTTACCTTCTATCCCTCACGCAATACAACCAAAGGCTCGGGGAATTGCAAGTTTTCCTTTTGTTGTTGCGGGACGCCTGACCCGCATCAGGTTAATGAAGTTGATTGGCAAATTGAGAAAGAAAATAGTTGGATTTTTGGTCAGCGACCAACAATAGCAAAAGCTTGCCCATAACGTTTAGCAGCTACAAGA
>Ga0163146_10001688_pt1 | contig 31209 bp, 32 predicted proteins | sample OliLakLV19MP7G1_FD_148648 | JGI IMG/M metagenome (GOLD analysis project Ga0163146, IMG submission 148648) | Freshwater microbial mat bacterial communities from Lake Vanda, McMurdo Dry Valleys, Antarctica - Oligotrophic Lake LV.19.MP7.G1 | ecosystem: Environmental > Aquatic > Freshwater > Lake >...
CAATAGACGGATGCGCGATGCCAAAGACCGGCAAGGCCTTCTCCTGCAGCGCGATGATCGGATTCATCCGGTCAACGGCCTGCGCAGTCAGGAGCGAGGATGTTGTCAGGCCGGCGACGGCGAGAATGGCAAAGGCGATGGCGCGACGCATCATGTGCTCCTTGGGGCTCCCTGGCTACTTGTCCCGGCCGCTGAGTGCCCGTCCCTTGGCAACCGCGCGGAAGGCACTGTCGTTGAACGCCTGGAGAATGCCGACGTTGAAGCCCTGCTGCATGCGGGTTTCGATGTCTGCTTCGGATACCGGGTAGGCGCACGAAAGCTTGAACTCCTTGCATGCACTCAGCACGGTCTGGATGGCGGCTTCCCACGCCACGTCGTCTCTGACCCTGCGACCTTCAGCATTGGTCGTGGAGAAGACACCGCCAAGAGTGCCGGCGCCGGGTGCGAGCACGCTCAGCCCGGGCACCTGCGCGATCTCGCGCACGTTCGCCAGGCCTTCCTTGGTTTCAACGATGGCCCACACCACGAGTTCGCCTTCGGGATTGAGCGGCCACACATCGGATTTCCGACGGTATTCCGTCTCACTGAGGCCCCAATACTTCGGCGCGTTGCCCACGTCGTCTGGCCGTGTGCCGCCCCTGGACGTGAACCGCAGGGCCGCGATGCCCAGGCGCAGTTCCTCGGCGCTGTCCACTTCGACGAATGAGATGGAGGACACGCCGGCGTTCAACTGCCGGCTGAGGTTGGTAACGTAGTTGGCCGGATCGGCGGGCATGCCTGCGCTTGAGATGTTCGGCGCTTTCGAGTTGATCGGCATGCGCAGTCGCTTCGGTGATGTGGGGCTCAGTGGACCGGCGGCCGCCGCCGCGTCCTGCAGCGCCATCATCGTCGTCGCGCCAGCGTCGATGTTGCGCTCCATCATCGCGGTGAAGAAGTAGTCGGCCTCGGGATGTGCAAAGGCGTCGGCCACGAGTTCCGCCGGAGTCTTGGGTGGCGCAGCCGGTGGTGCCGGGGTTGGTGGAGGAGCGGGGGTGGTCGGCGCACCGGCAGCGGCGCCACGGCCGCGGTTGCCGCCGCCACCGGCACGGCCGACCGAGGGCACGCCCAGGCCGAAGAGGGCCTTCTTGGCCATGAGCAAATCAATCGCGGGGTTCAGATGGCTGCCCTGCTGCCCGTTGATCGATAGACCCAGGGCCGCCACAACCATCAGGCCGACTGTCAGACGTACGCGCATAAATCTCCTCCGGTGGAGCGAATCATACCCGATACCCAAGGCTGAAGACCGTTCGGGCACACCGTGGCAGGCGCAAATGCGGGTAGACTCGCTGTCGCGATCATTTCGTGAACAGGAGAGCGGTATCGATGGCAAAAAAAGCAAAGAAGTCGACGAAGCGCGTGACGAAGCGCGCAGTGAAGAAGACGGCGAAGAAGCCGATGAAGAAGACCGTGGCGAAAAAGACCGCTGCGAAAAAGACCGTCGCCAAGCGGGTGCCCGCGAAGCGGACAGTGTCCAAGGTGATCAGGGCCGCGACGGCGGCCCCGAAGGCACGTGGTTTCGAACTGTTGAGCGCGTCACCAGGATTGACCGCAAACGACGCCGAGGCCTCCATCAAGTGGTATTGCGACGTGCTTGGATTCCGGGTGAAAGAGCGCTGGGAGCATGAAGGCAAGTTTCTTGGCGCCGAGATTGCCTCAGGCAATGTCTCGATGAACGTCGGGCAGGACGACTGGAAGATGGGTCGGGACCGCGTCAAAGGCCAGGGCACGCGCACCTACATTACGACCGGGCCGGACATTGACGATTACGCGGCAGCCATCAAGGCTCGTGGCGGGACGCTGGCTCAGGAACTGGAGAACGGCTGGGGCATGCGGATGTTCTCCATCAATGATCCAGACGGCTTCAAGATCACGTTTTTCACGCTGCTGAAGTAGCAGGGCCTAGCGGAACACGCCGGCGGTGGCCTCAAGACGGCCATCGTTCGGCGCGGGCCGCAGGCCGAGCACCCTCGCCATCATCGCGTAGAGATGGATGTTCTCAAGGGGCGGAATGATGACGCCCTGGCGGAATTGCGGGCCGGAGGCGATGAACAACCCGTGCATGGAGCGCAGGCGCGGATCGAAGCCGTGATTGCCTCCCAGTTGTCGTCCGCTGGCCTGCCAATCGTCCAGTTGCCTCCTTGTGGTGACCGTCCAGCCGTCTGCGGCAATGCCAATCACCGGCGGAATGCGCGGGTGGGAGTTGTAGTGCAATTCGGCGGGCACGTCCGCGCGGCGATACACCGTCAGTGACGGGTGTTTGTCCTTGAGGGCGAGGTAAATGTCTTCGGCGGTGCCGGTGCGCGGCCACATGCCGACCACCGGCGACGAGTCAATCAGGTCCACGGTCCGTGTGTCGATGTAGTCGTCGAGCACCACTACGCGACGTGTCGAAGTCTGCGACATGCCGTGGTCAGAAACGATGACGTAGTGCACGCGTGATGCGATCGCCAGCGTGTTTACGCCATCAACGAGTACGCCTATTTCCCTGTCGAGCTCAGCGGCGGTTGCAAGAATTTCAGATGACTCAGGACCGGCCGAGTGACCAACGGAGTCCACGTCGCTGAAGTACATCGTGATGAACGATGGCCGCTCCGGTTCGGGCAACCGCAGCCATTTCAGCACTTCCTGAACGCGTTGACGGTTCGGAAAGTCGTCGTCGAAGGGTTTCCAGAAGGTGGGCCGCACACCGCCGAAATCCACCTCGCTGCCGGGCCAGAACATGGACGCCGCAATCTGTCCCTGCTTCTGTGCGGTCACCCAGAGCGGCTCCCCGCTCCACCATCGACTGTCTTTCGCGGTGGGCGCCGACATGGAGAATCGTTCGCCAATCGCCTCATCGATCATGTTGTTGGACACAATCCCGTGATGCTCCGGGTACAGCCCGGTGACGATGGAGTAGTGGCTGGGAAATGTTTTTGAGGGGAACGGCGGGATCAGGCCCTCGGACCGGACGCCCATGCTGGCCAGTGCCCTGAGTCGTGGCACACGGGCGCGGTCCAGATAATCCCAGCGCCAGCCATCCAGCGAAACCAGGATGACGATGGGCGCGCCCGACTCTGGACTCTGGACCCTGGACCCTGGACTCTGGACTCTGGACCCTGGACCCTGGACTCCACCGCACGAGCCGACCAGCGTGGCGGAAATGCACCACGCAACGGCAAGGCCGATGAATCGGCGCTTACTCGTTCGGGTCTTCGAGATAGGTGTAGCCGTGCAGGCCGTCTTCATAGAATCGCAGCAGGATGCCTGATTCCTCAAACGTTAGGCGGCCCTCACGCACCGACAGCTCCACGGATTCGCGAAGTTTCCGCAGCAGCGTGTCGGCATCAAACTCCACGTAGTCGAGTACCTCGCGCACGGTATCGCCCTTGATCACCGATTCGAGGACGACGTTGTCCGACGAGTCGAGGCTCACATGCACCGCGTGGGTATCGCCAAACAGGTTGTGAAGGTCGCCGAGGATTTCCTGGTAGGCGCCCACCAGGAACACGCCCAGGTAGTACGGCTCGCCCGTGAACGGGTGAAGCGCCAGCGTGCGCCGCACGTCGCGACGGTCGATGAACTGATCGATCTTGCCGTCCGAGTCGCACGTGATGTCGCCGAGCACCGCCTGCCGCGTGGGTGCTTCATTCAGCCGGTGAATGGGCATCACCGGGAAGAGCTGCTTGATTGCCCACGAATCGGGGATCGACTGGAAGAGCGAGAAGTTGCAGAAGTACGTGTCGGCCAGTGTGTCGTCGAGCGACTGCAGATCCTCGGGCACGTCGTCCATCGTGTGCGTCATCTTGCGGATCTTGCTGCAGATGGCCCAGTACAGCGTTTCAGCCTGGCAGCGCTGCCCCAGAGGCAGATAGCCGCCGTTGAAGAGGTTCAGCGCCATGTCCAGCGCCTGCTGCGCGTCGTGGTAACTCTCGAGTGCGTTGCGTGCGCTCAGGTTCTGGTAGGTCTCTTTCAGGTCCACGAGCGGCTGTTCAAGTTCTTCGCCGTTGCCGTTGGCGGGAATTTCTTCGTCGCCAAATCCCGACACGCCCAGAATGTTGAACACCAGCATGCTGTGGTAGGCCACCACCGCGCGTCCGCTCTCAGACACGATGGTCGGGTGGGCCACACCCGTGTCGTCGCACACCGACTGGATGTGATACACGACGTCGTTGGCGTATTCCTGCAGCGTGTAGTTCACGCTCGACTCGAAGTTGGTCTGCGACCCGTCGTAGTCCACGCCGAGCCCGCCACCCACGTCGATGAGCTCAAGTCCGGCGCCTTCCTTGACGAGCTCGGTGTAGATGCGGGCCGCCTCGTTGAGTGCGCCCTTCACGATCCGGATGTTTGGAATCTGGCTGCCCAGGTGGAAATGCAGCAGCTTGAAGCAGTCTTCCATGCCTTGCGCCTTCAGCTCCTGAAGGCCCTGGCGCACTTCGGCCACGGTCAGCCCAAACTTCGACCGATAGCCACCCGAAGACTGCCACCGGCCGCCGCCGCGGGCCGCCAGCTTCACGCGCATGCCAATCTGCGGCCGCACGCCGACCTTCTTGGCGTACTCCAGGACCAGGCCCAGCTCGGTGTACTTCTCGACCACCGGGATGATCTTCCGGCCCATCTTGAGCGCGAGCATCGCCATCTCGATGAACTCGGCGTCTTTGAACCCGTTGCAGATAATCGGCGTGTCGTTGGTGGTCATGGCCACCACCGCCAGCAGTTCCGGTTTGGAGCCCGCCTCGATCCCGAAGCCGTATTCCCGACCGAAATCCAGCACCTCCTCCACCACCTGCCGCTGCTGGTTGACCTTGATGGGATACACGCAGACGTACTTGCCGTTGTACTGGTGCTGCGCAATGGCCGCCTGGAAGGCGCCGTGGATGTCGCCCAGTCTGTGCCGGAGGATGTCGCGGAACCGAATCAAAATAGGCAAGCCGATCCCGCGCTGCTGCAGGTGATCGACCAGCTGTTTCAGGTCGATTGACCGCCCCGGCTCCTTCGTGACATGCGCCAGCATGTGGCCGTTGGCGCCGACCGAAAAGTAGCCCTGCCCCCAGCGAGCGACATCGTAAAGTTCAGAAGCGTCAGTGACCGTCCAGGGATCACCTTGACGCCGGGTGGCTTGCGGGCGGCTCGTCGTTGGCACGTTTCGCATGATACCGACTTTTTTCGACCGATACAGGACAATTCGCGACCCGCCCGGTTGACAGCCTTCGCCACGCTCCCAATAGTTGGGGTGTATCAACACGCTCCCGGACCATCCGGCTGGTGATCATTGGCGCGCTGCTCACGGCGTCGTTCTCCACGACCCTGGCGTACCTGGCCACGCAGTGGTCAGGGCGTCCGCAGCGTCTTCAGAGCCTGGCGTTGCTCAACGCCGCGTTCTGGCTGGGCTGGGCCACGCTGAGCTTGCCGCTCGTCCTGCTCGCGCGGCGCGTGAGAATCGACTGGCGTCCCCGGGTGGCCGTTCCGGTGCATCTGGCCGCGCTGATCGTTGCGGCGATGTTACACATCGCGCTCCCAGACGTTTGCCCTGACCGTGGTCTGGCGATTTTCGATGAACATGAAGCTGCCGATGGCGGCGGCGCCCGACCTGTCCGAGTGGATGGGCCAGTGGGTTCGCTCATTCCCTGTCCAGCTGATCACCCTCCTCGATTGGGAACTCTTTGTCGGCGCCGGCATCGTGGCCTCCGCCCACGCGATGTTTTACTACCGCGAGTCGCGCGAACGGGGCATGGCCCAGGCCAAGCTCGAGACGCGGCTGATCGAGGCGCAGCTCCAGACGTTGCAGCGGCAGTTGCATCCGCACTTCCTGTTCAACACGCTCAACGCCATCTCCACGCTGATGCATCGCGATGCCCGGGCCGCCGATCGCATGCTGATCCAACTGAGCGGCCTGTTGCGGATCACGCTGGAGTCGGTATCGCGCCCGCAGATTCCTTTGAGCGAAGAGCTGGATGTGCTCGACAAGTTTGTCCAGATCGAACAGACCCACCTCGGAGATCGTCTGACTGTTGCATTCGATGTGGACAGCGACATCCTCGACGCGATCGTACCGACGCTCATCCTCCAGCCGCTGGTGGAGAACGCCATTAAACATGGTGTGGTTCCGACCGGTCGGCACGGGCGTGTGGCCGTTGATGGACATCGCGAGGGCGACATGATCGTGCTGCAGGTGACCGACGACGGGCCTGGGCCATCGGAGGGCGCGATGGCGATGTTGTCGAAGGGTATCGGCGTGTCGAACACTCGCGCGCGCCTGATGCATCAGTTTGGCGCGCGTCATCGGTTTGAGTGTCACAAACAACCGGGCACGTTTACCGTGCTCGTCGCGTTCCCAGCCACGGTGCCCCAGGAGGCGTCTGAATGACCATGCACACCAGGAAGATCCGGACATTGATCGTTGACGACGAACCACTGGCGCGCGAACGGGTGCGTTCGATGACCGGTCAGGAGAGTGACCTCGAAGTGATTGGCGAGGCACGCGACGGGGCCGAGGCGGTTGATGTGATCCTTACCCAGTGCCCGACCTGGTCTTTCTCGACATCCAGATGCCGAAACGTGATGGCTTTGATGTCATCAATTCCGTGGGCGCCGACCGTATGCCTTCAGTGGTGTTTGTGACCGCATTCGACCAGCATGCGTTGCGAGCGTTCAAGGTACAGGCGCTGGACTACTTGTTGAAGCCGTTTGATTAGGAGCGGTTCCAGGGCGCGTTGCGACGCGTTCGACAGCATATGGATGCGGCGGAAAACGGCGAACTGGGCAAGCGGCTGCTGGCGCTGGTGCGCGACATGAAGACCGACGCGCCGCCTGAGGCGCACACCGTGCCTGCCGACCGCAAGAGCGATCGCATGGTGGTGAAGTCGGGCGGCCGGCTGTTTTTCCTCCGGGCCGACGAGATCGACTGGGTGGAGGCCGCCGGCAACTATGTGCGCGTGCACGTGGGCACCGAGTCGCATCTGCTGCGCGACACCATGAATGCGATCGAAGCTCGCCTCAACTCCGAGATCTTCTTCCGCATCCACCGCTCACGCATCGTCAACATCGAGCGCGTGAAGGAACTGCAGCCGTGGTTCAACGGTGAGTACGTGGTAATCCTCCGCAATGGCACCAAACTCACGCTGAGCCGCGGGTACCGCGAAAAGTTGCAGGAGCGGCTCGGCAAGCCGCTGTAGGGGTCCAGGGGTCCCGGCCGCCAATTGAGATGAGCTCACTTCACCCGGAAGAGCGCGTCGTCAATCGCCACGTTGAACGTCACCTTCGTGATCTTCAGTTCGGCCTGCACGGCGCCGCCCTGCGAAATCTTGATGGCGTGCGGCACCATGATGCCCTCGACCGACTTGTAGTCAGAGAGGTCCGTCTCGCTGGCGTTGGCGCCTTCGGTGGTGATCCTGAGTTCCACGAAGGTGTCGGGGTCAAGGTAGACGTGCTGGGTCGGCAGGTCTTTGCGCGACACCTTGAGGTGGTGCGCCTGTTTGCCTGCCACGGTTGCTGTGGCCAGCAGTTCCACTGTGAAGCCCTTGGTCTTGTAGTCGATGAGCGCGCCGTCGAAGTCTGACTGCGCCTTGGCGGTGGCGCTTTCTGCGCCCGGCATTTCCTGCGGGGCATCGCTTCCGGTCATCGGATTGATCATCCAGGCCTTGGTGCCGTCGAACAGATTCACGATCTGCACGAGGGGCTGGCCCGGAATTTCGATCGTCAGTTCCTGGCGCGACAGATTCGGCCGCTTGGCATAGGCCGTCATGGCGAGCTCGAAGCCCTGGGCCATGGCCACGCCCGTCATGGTCTGGGTCTGAATGGATTTCCACTTCTCGGCGCCGCCCTTCGTCGCCAGGTGTTTCGCGACGATCTCGTCCACCGTCAGCGCCGTCGCAGGCGCTTGCGCCGCTGCCTTCGGCACCAGTGCCACCATCAATGCCAGGGTCGTGAGCGCAAGAACGGTCCGCTTTCGCATGCTAAGTCCTCCTCACGCATCTTACGATCAAGGCGTTACTATTTCCGCATGAAGAAAATATTTCGTGCATGTGGAGCCGGCGCTGCCGTCCTCGCGCTGACCATGGCGACTAATGCTCAACAGGGGGCACGGCCCGGTGCGGATTGGCCCTCCTTTCGCGGCATCAATGGCGCGGGCGTGGCCGAAGGCCAGGCGACGCCGATGACGTGGGACGTGCCGCAGGGAAGGCAACTGCGCTGGAAGACGCCGATTTCCGGTCTCGGTCATTCCAGCCCGGTGATCTGGGGCAATCAGTTGTGCGTGACCACCGCGAAATCGGGCAAGGCCGACGCTGGCCTGCGCCTCGGCTTATATGGCGACATCGCTTCGGTGACCGATGACACCTCACACGTCTGGTTGTTGACGTGTATGGACAAGGCGACCGGCAAGATGCTGTTCGAGGTGAAGATGCACGAGGGTGTGCCGAAGATCAAACGACACACCAAGGCCACACATGCGAATTCGACACTCGCCATGGACGGCACACATATCGTGGCGATGCTCGGGTCTGAAGGACTGTTTGCGTTCGACATGAAGGGCAAACTGTTGTGGAAGGTGGACCTGGGTGTGCTCGATTCCGGGTTCTTCATGGTGCCGGCCGCGCAATGGGAGTTCGGCAGCTCGCCCGTCATCCACGATGGGAAAGTGATTCTGCAGGTGGACGTTCAGAAGGAGTCCTTCCTGGGCGCGTTTGACGTGAAGACGGGCAAGGAGCTGTGGCGCACGAATCGGCAGGACGTGCCGACGTGGAGCACGCCAACGATTCATCAGGTGGGGGGCCGCGCGCAGGTGCTGGTGAATGGCTGGCGGCACATGGGGGCGTACGACTTCACGACGGGCGAGGAGATCTGGCGGCTCAAGAGCGTGGGCGGCGACATTCCCGTGCCGACGCCGGTCGTGGGTCACGGCATGGTGTATCTGACGAGCGCTCACGGACCGGGTGCGCCCGTGTTTGCCATCCGTGAGACCGCCAAGGGGGATGTGACGCTGGCTCCCGAGACCACCAGCAACGCGCACATCGCGTGGAGTTATCCCCGCGACGGCTCCTACATGATGTCGCCCGTGCTGTATCGCGGCCTGTTGTACGTCTCAAAGAACAACGGCGTGTTTGCCGTGTTTGATGCCGTGACCGGTGAAAAGGTCTACCAGCAGAGGCTTGGTGATGGCACCACGGGATTTACGGCGTCACTCGTCGCTGCCGACGGCAAGGTCTACTTCACGAGCGAAGACGGCGACGTGTTTGTGGTGAAGGCCGGACGCGAGTTCGAGCTGCTCGCGAAGAATCCGCTGGGCGATTACGCGATGGCAACCCCGGCCATTTCGGAAGGGACGCTGTACTTCCGCACGGGCAGCTCGGTCATCGCGGTCAAATAAGACAGCCGCGGCCTTGAGACCCAGGCCGCGCTACGTTTCGCTCGTACGTAGCGCGCGCTGGGTCTCAAGCGCGCGGCTCGAAATGAGAGAAGCCACGTACTCGTGCCCGTCGGTTTGTTTGCAGTTTCTGCAACATCGCGAGCCGTACTCCCGGTTACGCGCCTAAATCCTGCTGGCCCGATTCCTGAATGGTCACCCTCCTATTGGAGGGTGAACAGATGGGACATGTATTGAGGCGGGTGGGAACAGGACTGTGGGCGGTGCTGGGCGTGGTGGTGGTTGCGGGGGTGGCGCTGGCCGGATGGGCTCGGCTCGATGCGCAGGATCCGGTGGTGAAGGGGCAGGTGATGCCTTTCGTGCAGTTTCTCCCGTTGCAGGAGCGAGGAAGCGTACTGGTGGTGGACGTTCGTGACATCGACAGCTTCGACCGCGGGCACATTCCGGGCGCCATCCATGTGCCCGTGCGCGAAGTGGACGTGCGAGTGACGGAGATCAGGCGCGCGGCCAAGGGGCGCCTCGTCATCACCTACTGCTCTTGTCCTTCGGAAGCCACCAGCCTTGCTGCCGCGCGCGTTCTGATTGAGGCTGGCGTCAGCGCAAGCGCGTTGGTCGGTGGGTTCCCGCGATGGGTGGACTTCGGCGGGGCCGTCGAACGGCGATAGGTGCGCAGGGTGTGGTCGAAACGTAGCGCGGTCTGGGCTTCAAGGCCGCAGCCGCGCTACTTCCGGATTTGCAACTCGGCTTCGGCCTTCATGAACGCCTGGTAGTCGGCCTCGGACTCCACGGTGATCACCGCTCGCATCCGGAAGTGGCCCAGGCCGCACAGTTGCGAGCACGCGATGTCGAACTGACCCGCCATCGTCGGTGTGAACCACACGGGTGAGAGCAGGCCTGGCGTGGCGTCCTGCTTCACCCGCATCGCCGGCACGCCGAAGCTGTGGATCATGTCTTTGCTCGACAGCTGGATGACGACGGGCCGGTTGATCGGAAGGTGCAGATCGTCGAGCGTCAACAGGTCGTCGCCGCCAAACGGCGACGACCTGTCGAGGCCCACCGGGTTGGTCGACGAGACCAGGCGCAGCCTGGTCTCGCCGAAGCGTCCGTCGGCGCCTGGATAGTGGATGTTCCAGGCGAACTGCTCCGCCACCACGCGCACCACGACCGCCGACGGGTCGGCGGTCGCGGGCGCCGTCGTCTGGCGATACCAGAGCGGGAGCGCAATCACGATCAGCAGCACGCCCTCGGCGACCACGACGCCGATTTCTGTCCACAGCGCTGGTCGCCCGCGCAACCTTTCCGCGAGGGGCGCCGGCTGGCGCCCCTCGCGGAATCGCACCAGCATCCAGATGAAGTAGACGCCCCACCCCACAAACAGCACGAGCATCAGCCAGTGCACCAGCGTCAGCACCAGGTCGATTTCTGCGGCGTGCGCCGACGCTTGCGGGGGCAGCCACCGGCTAATCACGGCGTGTCCTCCACGCGGCCTTTACCCTCCCGCTTGGCGAACAAGACGATGAACCGCGCGAACGCGCCGAGCACCACCGTTGTGACTCCCATGAGCACGAGCACTGCCACCTGCACGCCGTCAGTCGTGGCGTTTTCTTCCACCTGAAAGCAGACCGGACACGCGAGCGCCGTTCCAGTGGCGCCAAAAATCCCCGCCAAAACCATGCCAACCAAACGACCTCTGAGGTCGTTTGGTTTTTCCCCAGCTATTAGGAAACGACCTCTGAGGTCGTTCTTGAGGGTCATAAAAGGTACAGCCCCAGGAACATGGCGATCCACACCAGGTCAACAAAGACCCAATATCGCGCCAGCACCGCGATTCGGCCGGCGGTCATGGCGTCGCCGACTGACTTCGCGCCTGCCATTACCCAGATGTTCGCGAACAAGCCTCCAATCACGTGCGCAGCGTGAATGCCAGTCAGCGTGTAATACATCGCCATGAACGTGCTCGTGGCCGGCACAAGTCCGGCCTGCAGTTCCGCGCGGTACTCAAGCCCCTTGTTCAAGAGGAAGAGTGTGGCGAGCGCTGAAGTCATTAACAACCGGCGACGCGTAGCGTCTGGTCGTCCCCGGCTCGCCCCCCACACCACGACCGTCAACAGCATCAACACCGCCGTGTTCGTCAGCCCAAGTTGGGTGTCGAGCACCGAGCCAGCCGCAGGCCAGTCCGTAGCGGCCACACGCAACAGCGCGTACGACGAAAACAACGCCCCAAACAACATCACCTCAGACGCGATGAACAACCAGAACCCCATCGCTCCGTTGCTGACGCCGGTGTCCTGACGCGAGACATAAGGGGACGGGTGTCGATCTGTGGAAAACTCCGGGCAGATCGGCACACTCGCTGCCCCAGAGTTTTCCACAGATCGACACCCGTCCCCCTGTGTGCCCCGCTGATCCATCAACGCCGCCTCGCCAAAACTCTGGGGCAGGTCGTTTGCCGATCTGCCCGGAGTGTTCCACAGCTCGACACCCGTCCCCCACTCAAGCGTCGTCGCCTGCCACGGGTTCGCAGGCGCAGTCTTCGCCTTCCGCAGTGTCAGCACGAGGTTGACGATGAAGAACAGTTGCACCAGACCCAGCGCTGCCGCTGCCCAGGCCTGGAGCTCGTAGCTGAATTCGAATCCGGCGCTATGGCTGTACGTCCGGCCGCCATCAAACAGCCGGCGATTCAGCCCCGCCAGGCCCTGCGCGAACATCGGCATGAAGATGATGTTCATGGTCACAAGCGATCCCCAGAAGTGCCACCGGCCGAGGCGCTCGTTGAGCATCCGGCCCGTGACCCGTGGGAACCAGTGGTAGATACCGGCAAAAAGCGCGAACAACGTCCCCGGCGCCACGATGTAGTGGAAGTGGCCAATGACGTAGTACGTGTCATGCAGCGGAATGTCGGAAGCCGCCAGACCCAGAGGAAGTCCCGTCAATCCGCCAATCGCGAACATCGGCAGGAACGCGAGCGCGAACAATGCCGGCACCGTGAATCGAATCGATCCCCCATGCAGCGACAGCACCAGCGACGACAGGATGATCACCGACGGCACCGAGATGATCATCGTCGTCACCTGGAAGAATCCGCTCATCGTGGGGCCCATCCCGGTCAGGAACATATGATGTGCCCACACCAGGAATGACATGAAGCCCATGAACACGACGGCGCCCACTCGGCTGCGATATCCCCACAGCGGTTTGCGCGTGCTCGTCGCGATCACTTCACCGACGATGCCGAACGCCGGCAGGATCAATACGTAGACTTCGGGGTGCGCCAGAAACCAGAACAGGTGCTGCCAGAGGATTGGGCTGCCGCCCCCGCTGACCTCCACAATGCGCCCTGACACGACCAGGCCGCTGGGCAGGAAGAAGCTGGTGCCCGCCAGCCGGTCCATCAGTTGAAGGACGGCCGCGGCCTGCAGCGGCGGAAAGGCGAGCAGCAGCAGGAACGCCGTGACCAGCTGCGACCAGATGAAAAACGGCAGCTTCATCATCGTGAGCCCAGGCGCCCGCAACTGCAGGATGGTGACGATGATGTTGAGGGCGCCGAAGAGAGACGAGACGATCAGCAGGAACATGCCGACGAGCCAGGCCGTTTGCCCGGACGTGGCGAAGATCGAGAGGGGCGGGTAGGCCGTCCAGCCCGAGCTGGCGGCTCCGCCCGGCATGAAGAAACTGCCGAGCATTACGAGGCCGGCGGCCAGGTAGAGCCAGTAACTCCACATATTCAGGCGCGGAAACGCCATGTCCGGAGCGCCAATCATGAGCGGAACCAGGTAGTTCCCGAACCCGCCCACCGCCAGCGGGACCACGGCCAGAAAGACCATGACGGTGCCGTGCATGGCCCCGAGCTGGTTGTAGAACTCGGGCAGCATCAGGTCGGCCTCTGGCCAGGCCAGCTGCCAGCGCACGAAGACGATCAGGAGGAATCCTCCCAACAGGAAACTCAGGCTCGTCAGGGCGTACTGCACGCCAACGACCTTGTGATCGGTGGAAAAGATGCGCATTGACCGCGGTGATTCTATACTGCTGGCCATGAGCCCAGCCCAGTCGGAGCATCCGGGCGCCCGCCCCGGGGAGTCGAACCTGTCGTTCACCTACGCCCTTGTCCTGGTGGTCGAGGTCATGGTCATCCTGAGCCTGTACTGGCTCGGCCGACATTTCGGGTAGGCCCATGCACTGGATCGACTGGGCCATCGTCGCTGTCTATCTCACCTGGATCGTCTGGACGGGCCTGCGACTGAGCCGCAAGACCGAGGCCCTCGAAGGCTACTTCCTCGCGAACCGGTCGTTGCCATGGTGGGCCGTCGGCCTTTCGGTGATGGCCACACAGTTGTCGGCCATCACCCTGGTTGGCACCACTGGCCAGGGCTACAACGCGGGCCTGAGTTTCATCCAGTTCTATTTCGGCCTGCCGCTGGCGATGATCATCCTGTCGCTGACCGTGGTTCCGTTCTTCCATCGCGCCAAGGTCTACACGGCGTATGAATACCTGGAGCGCCGGTTCGACAGCAAGACCCGGTTGTTCACGTCCTTGCTGTTCCTGTTCTCTCGGGCGATGGCCACCGGTGTCGTGATCGCAGCGCCATCGGTGATTCTGTCGGTGATCTTCGGTTGGAACCTCACGCTGACCATTCTCGCGTTTGGCGTGCCGACGATCTTCTACACGATGAAGGGCGGCGTCCAGGCCGTCACCTGGGCCGACGTCAAGCAGATGGTGGTGATCGTCGGTGGGCTGATTGCCGCCGTCATCGCGCTCATCATGGGATTGCCGGATGATGTGAGCGTGGGCGCCGCCCTTCACACGGCGGGCGCCGTCGGCAAGATGCAGGCACTGGACTTCACGTTCGACACGTCGACGACCTATACGTTCTGGTCGGGCCTCATCGGCGGTCTCTTTCTCTCCATGTCGTACTTCGGCTGCGACCAGAGCCAGGTGCAGCGATACTTGACGGCCAAGTCCGTGAATGAGGCGCGGGGTTCACTGCTGATGAGCGCATTCTGGAAAATTCCCCTCCAGGTGCTGGTGTTGATGGTCGGCGTCCTGATGTTCGTCTTCTTTCTGTTCAACGAGAGCCCGATCCTCTTCAAGAACACGTATCTTCCCGCCGTGCAGTCGAGCCCGCGCGCGGCGGAATACGCCGGTCTTGACCGCGAATACGCGCAGGCGTTCGAGAACCGACGGCTTGCCGCCAGGGCCATGGCCGCCTCCCAATCCGATGGAACATCCGCAGATGCCGCGGCGTTCGCCCGCAGCGAGTTTGTCCGAAACGACACGGCCGTCCGCGCGGTGCGCGAGAAGGCGAAGACGCTTGTGAAGGACGTCACGGGTGACTCTGAATACAACGACACGAACTACGTCTTTCCAACGTTTGTCACCGAGCACCTGCCGGTGGGTCTGGTGGGCCTGATCATTGCCGCCATCTTTGCCGCCGCCATGTCCACGATTGCGGCCGAACTCAATTCCCTCGCCACATCCTCGGTCATCGACATCTATCGCCGCCATCTGAAGCCGGTGGCCGACGACGCGCATTACGTGAAGGTGTCGAAGTTCGCCACGCTCTTCTGGGGATTGTTTGCCTGCGTTGTCGCAACGTTCGCCGCCGAGATGGGATCGTTGATTGAGGCAGTGAACGTACTCGGGTCGTATTTCTATGGTTCGATTCTTGGCGTCTTCATTCTCGCGCTTGGTGTGAAGCGCGCGAATGGGCATGGCGCGTTTGTCGGGTTGATCGCTGGGATGTCGGCCGTCTGGTGGGTGGACCAGAACACCGCCACGGTCTATCTCTGGCTCAACGTCGTCGGCGCGGTGGTCGTGACCGTGGTCGGCACGATCGTGTCGCTCCTGACCGGCGGCGCGAATGCCGGAACAGACCCCAGCAAGCCGGCGGCCGCGCGGGCTGCGTAGGACCAGATGCGTACGCGGCTGATGTTCGCAACGCTCGTCGTTGTTGCTGCGGTCGCCGCCGTCGCGTCGGCTCAGCGGGACACCTACGATCTCGTGATCGTCAACGCCCGCATCGTTGACGGCACGGGCGCTCCAGCTCGTGCGGGCACCCTTGGCATTCGGGACGGCCTGATCGCACGCATCGGCGGAGTCACCGCGGCGCAGGGTGCTCGCGTCATTGATGCCCGCGGCGAGGTCGTGGCGCCCGGGTTCGTGGACGTCCACACGCACGCGGACGATCTGGCCGAACGGCCCGACGCGGCCAACTTCATCCGCATGGGCGTGACCACCATAGTGGCGGGCAATTGCGGGTCCTCCGCGCTCGACTTGAGTGAAGCGCTCCAGACCATCACGGATGCGGGCCCGGCCGTGAACTACGCCACTCTCATTGGCCACAACACCGTGCGAGCGGCGGTCATGGGCCGGGCGCAGCGGGCGCCGACCGTGGTCGAAATGCAGAGGATGAAGTCACTGGTGTTCAAGGGCATGACCGAAGGGGCCGTCGGGTTCTCCACCGGCCTGCAGTACATCCCCGGTACGTATTCCACCGCGCACGAAATCATTGAACTGGCGCGCGTGGCGTCCAACGAGGGGGGCCTTTACGCCACACACATGCGGAACGAGGGCACCGCCCTGCTCGATGCGGTGCGCGAATCCATTCAGGTGGGATCGATGCTGCGGATGCCCGTCCAGATCTCGCACCTGAAGGTGGATAGTCCCAGCCGGTGGGGCTCAAGCGCTGAGGCGCTGGCGCTGATTGATGACGCGCGCAAGCGGGGCGTGGACGTGGAAGCCGACCAGTATGCGTACACCGCCGGGTCATCCTCACTGTCCATTCGTTTTCCGTCGTGGGCGCTTGAGGGCACAAGCATCGAGGTGGCCGCGCGCCTGAACGACCCGGACACGTGGGCGCGAATCAAGCGCGAGATTGCGCAGCTCCTGTCCGACCGCGGGTTCACGGACCTGTCGTGGGCGACCGTGGCGACGTATCGCGCGAACGAGGCCTACAACGGCCTGACCATGAAGGCTGTGGCGCAGGAGATGTTTGGGCGCGACGGTCCGGATGACCAGCTTGAGGCCGCGCGCGCTGTGATGCTGAACGGCGGGGCGTCGATGGTGTATCACTTCATGACCGAAGAGGACGTGGAGCGCATCATGCGGCATCCGATGGTGGGCATCGCCTCGGACGCCGGTGTGGTGCCGTTTGGCAGCGGCGTGCCGCATCCCCGCGGGCTGGGCAACACGGTGCGCGTGCTCGCGCGGTATGTGCGCGAGCGCAAGGTCATCTCGCTTGAGGAAGCCGTGCGCAAGATGACCTCGCTGCCAGCGCGCCAGTTCGGTCTGGCCGACCGCGGCGAGATTCGTGTGGGCGCGGCGGCCGACCTGGTGATCTTTGACCCGGCCCGCGTGGCGGACACCGCCACGTTTGCGGCGCCGCATGCGTATCCGGTGGGCATCTCTCACGTCATCGTGAATGGCGTGTCTGCGGTGGCCGAAGGGCAGGCTCTGGGTGCGAGATCGGGGCAGGTGGTGCGTCGAGCACGCAAACCGACGCTCGCGCCGTAGCGCGGCCTTGGCTCAAGGCGGCGGGAAACGTAGCGCGGCGGTCTCAAGGTGGCGGGAAACGTAGCGCGGCGGTCTCAACGTGGCGGGAAACGTAGCGCGGCGGTCTCAACGTGGCGGGAAACGTAGCGCGGCCTGGGTCTCAAGGCCGCGGTTTTAAGCCTCTTGACAATAGTCCTCACAACGACTAATATCCACGCAGCCACATGCCGAGCCGCACCAAGACCCACCAGCGTCCAGCCGACGCCTTCCTGGCCATTGTCCGGGCGGCCGAGGAGTTGCAGCGTGGGGCGGCGGAGTTGTTCAAGGAACACGACCTCTCGCCGGCCCAGTACAACGTGTTGCGGATTCTGCGCGGGGCGGGGCCAGAGGGTGCCACGTGCAGCGACGTGGCGGGCAGCCTGATTCAGCACGACCCCGATGTGACCCGGTTGCTGGACCGGCTCGACGCGCGCGGGCTGATCGAGCGTGGCCGCGACGCGAAGGACCGCCGCGTCGTGCGGACGAAGATCACGAAGGCCGGCACGGCACTGCTGGCCGAGTTGGACGCGCCGGTGGCGGCACTACATACGCGCCAGCTCGGTCATGTCAGCGACAAGCGTCTGGACGAACTGGTGGCCCTGCTTGACGAAGCGCGCGCGGGGCGATCGTGAATTGATTTTTTTTGGCCTTCATACTTGTTGTCACGACAATCCTCACTACGACCGTTAATCTCTAAAGGAGTGCGTCATGTTTCAGTCTGTCTCTTCCCGGTCCGTTGATCGCGGCTTGTTGCTCATTCGTGTGGCCCTTGGTGTGGTCTTCTTCATGCACGGCTGGCAGAAGCTCTTTGTGTTTGGTGTGGCCGGCACTGCGGGATTCATGGCGTCGCTCGGCCTGCCGCTGCCCACCGTCAATGCCGTCGCGATCACCGCGGTCGAACTCGTCGGTGGCCTGATGCTCGTTGCCGGCGCTGGCACGCGGCTTGTTGGCGCGCTGCTGTCGTTCTCGATGCTGGTCGCGGTCGTCACGGCCCATGCCGCCAACGGCTTCTTCCTGCCGAGCGGCTATGAATTCGCGATGACACTGGGACTTGTGAGCCTCGCGGTGGTCCTCACCGGTGCCGGCCGGTACTCGTTGGACGCCCGTATCTTCCACAGCACTCCGGTGCCGGCGCCCGCGACGACCTACCAGAAGGCCGCGTAACATGAGAACGGCTCGTCCCTCGGCAGGAGACCTATGACACCTCTCAAGATTCTTGTGATCCTCGGCAGCGTTCGTCGCGGCCGTCTGAGCGAACGTGTCGCCACGTTCGTCATGGCGCGTCTGGCCGCCACCGAGGGCGTGACGGCCGACCTGATTGACCTGCGCGACCTCGACCTGCCCATCATGGAGGAGCGCCTCGGCAGCATCGAACCGACCCCCGCGCACGTCGCCGAACTCGGCGCGAAGATCGAACAGGCCGACGGACTGATCATCGTCTCGCCGGAGTACAACCACGGCTATCCAGGCGTCCTGAAGAACGCGCTCGACTATTTCTATGCGCAGTACAAACGGACGCCCGTGGCGCTGGTCACGGTATCCAACGGCGGGCACGGCGGCGTCAATTGCTGGGCGCAACTCGTGACCGTCTTCGTCCAGTTGGGCGCGATCGTCTTGCCGAAGTCGGTCGCGGTTTCCAACGTGGAGAAGTCGTTTGCCGAAGACGGCACACCGCTCGAACCGGCCTACATCAAACGCACAGACGGCATGATCACCGAGCTCGTATGGCTCGCATCAAAGCTGAGGGCATAATGTGCCATGACGCCTTACGCTTCCTATGTCGTGGGCAAAGACCCGCTCGATGTTCTTCGTTCGACCCTTGACGGATACCGTGAGGTGTTCGCGCGAAACGGTGCGGCCGAATGGGCCACGCCCTGGGCGCCGGGCAAATGGACGACGCACGAGGTCCTTGTGCACGTCACCCAGTGGGAACTGATCTTCAGCACGCGCATCCGCGCCGCCCTCGCGGCGCCCAACTACGTCGTCCAGCCGATGGAGCAGGACGACCTCCTGAACGTCGAGGCGCCCGCGGTGGACGCGCACACGGCGGCGTCAGCCTTTGAAGGCGTGCGCCGAATGAACATCGCCCTCATCAGCGCCCTGACGCCGGCCCAGCGCGCCACAAAGATTACCCACCCCGAACGTGGTGTCATCGACATCGAAGACCTCATCGTCACGCTCGCGGGACACGCGACGCATCATCTGAGTCAATTGCGCCGCAATTGAAGGATTGAAGGATGGCCGGGTGTAGGTATTGCGGCGTGGCGCTGCTTGCTGTCGTCATGACGGTGGCGGCAGCACCCCAGACCCGTACGCTCGCCAGCGTCTGGTATCGGGGCAAGCCGGCCGGCGTGCCTCGACAGATGGATATTGACGCGATTGCTGCCGCGGGGTTTTCTGCCGTCACCTGGCCCAGGTTGCAGGTGAGCGGGGCGATGGATCTCCGGCGTATGGCCGAGGCGGCCGGGTTGCAGGTGGTGATTCGCACCGAGCCCGTTCCTCTTACGAGCGCCTCCGCACAGACGCCGGACACGCACGTTGACATCCTGGTGCCGCAGACGCCCGTGCCTCAGTACCCGGCGCTGATGTGGCGCGCGGTGGCGCACGGCGCCAAGGTGATTTCTTTTGACGCCGGTGCGGCCGAAGGGAACGCGTTGCTGGACCAGTCGGGTCGTCCGGCTGCCTGGGTTGAACCAGCGTCGGCCGTGGCGCGCCAGTTGGTGCGCAACGCCACCATGATTGACCTGCTCACCGCAGGACCCATTGTTCGTGTTGAGCCACAGGCATCGGGACTTGACGTCACGCTGCTGGACGCCCGCCGCTCCTGGGTGCTCATGGCGACCAACGTGTCACCCCCGGGCACACCACCTGCCGATACCTATGTCTTCCTGCCCCGTCCGGTTCCGCCAGCCGAGTGGCTCAACCTCTTCGACGGTTCGACCATTTCGATGCTGCGGCGGCCGACCGACGTCCGCTGGCACGTCGTCCTGGGCCCGGGCGACGTCCGCGTCTACGTCATCGGCAAGATCGAAGCACTTACTTCGCTTCGGCCATTTCGTCGAACACGATCCCCAGCGTTCGCGCCGCGTGGGCACCAAACACCTCAAAGCCCGCCAGGGTCGGCGTGGTGGCCGTGAACTGTTCCTTTGTCTGGCCCGCCTTGATCGCCGCGCGTGTGTGATTGAGCAGCGCGGTCAGGTAGTCGCGAAAGAACATCAGGTCGGCCTTCGTGCACGTCACTGGCAGGTTGGTCCCTGCGTGGCCGGCGATGTACGTGGTGTCGTTCGCGTGGTCTGCCGCGGCCTTTTCGAGCACGCTGACCCAGTTGGCCACGATGGCGCCGTTGACGCGGTCGATCACCGGGATGCGCCGATTGAACAGGAGGTCGCCCATGTGCGCCACGTTCGCGCGCTCGAACGTAATCACGGCGTCGCCGCCGGTGTGCGCACGGCCGTAATACTTCGCCCGCACCCACTCATCGCCAATCTGCTCGCGCCACACATCGGTGAACGTGGTGTCGGGTGAGAGCTGTTCGGCCGCGTTTGGCGCGGCGGCAGCCTGCTTAATCAGGTTCGCCGCGAATTCGTGCGCCACCACCTTCTTCGCCAGACCCTTGAAGGCAATGTTGCCGGCGCTGTGATCGCCGTGATGATGGGTGTTAATCAGCCGATCGACCGGACGATTCTTCGACCGTTCGTTGAGGCCTTCGACACACAGCTTGGCCGAGTCGGGGAACTGGCTGTCCACGACCACCACCCCACCGGCGTTGATCAGGTAGCCGATGGTGCCGCCCCGGCCCGTGAAGAATCCGACACCTCTCCGAATTTCGGTGAAGACCGGTGTGACCACGGGTGCCTGCTGCTGCCAGGCCCTGGCCAGCGCCGGACGGCCAAAAGCGCCTGCGCCAAGAGCAACCGCGGACGTAGCAAGAAAATCGCGACGGGAAATCGACATAGTTAAATCCTCCCCAAAGTGTGTCCTTCAGTGTCCTTCATGCCTCGTGTGAATCAGTTGGGTGTCTTCTTCACGTATTTATCGAGCCAGTTGAGCGTCTCGGCCATCACGTGCATGTTGGACTCACGCGCGGAGTAGCCGTGTGACTCGTAGGGCAGTGTCACGTAGCGGGCCGTGGCGCCGTGACCCTTAAGCGCCATGTAGAACCGTTCAGACTGAATCGGGAACGTGCCCGAGTTGTTGTCCAGCTCGCCGTGAATGAGCAGAATCGGCTCCTTCACTTTGTGGGCGTGCCAGAAGGGAGACATCCTGGCGTACACGTCAGGCGCCTCCCAGAACGTGCGCGTCTCGTTCTGGAACCCGAATGGCGTCAGCGTCCGGTTGTACGCGCCGCTGCGCGCCACGCCCGCAGCGAAGATGTCGGAGTGCGCCAGGAGGTTCGCCGTCATGAACGCGCCGTAGCTGTGGCCGCCCACGCCGATACGCGCGCGGTCCGCGATGCCGGCGTTCACGGCGTAGTCCACCGCCGCTTGTGCGCTCGCCACGAGCTGCTCCACGTATGAGTCATTGGCGGTCTCGCCCGACCCGATAATCGGCATCGTCGCGCCGTCAAACACCGCGTAGCCCTGCGTCAACAGCAGCAGGTGCGAGGCTCCGCTGACCAGCGTGAAGCGGTTGGGCGACCCGCTGATCTGGCTGGCCGCGTCGGCGTTGGTGAACTCCTGCGGATACGCCCACACGAACATGGGAAGCCGGACGCCAGGCTTGTAGCTCGGCGGCAGGTAGATCGTGCCCGAGAGCGTCACGCCGTCTGCGCGTTTGTAGGTCACGAACTGCTTCTGCACATCCGAGAGCTGCGGATGCGGATCCTTGAACGCCGTGATGGCCGTCATTGAGCCCGCGGTCCGATCGCGCATCATGTAGTTGGCCGGGATCTGTTTCGTTTCGCGGCGCGTGATCACTTTCGTCGCGTTGTCGTCCACGAGCGCCACGATGGACTCAAAGGCCTGATCGTCGCTCTGCCAGAGACGCTCCTTCTGTCCAGTCTTGAGATTCAGGCGATCGAGGAACGGCATGTCGCCTTTGGCCGAGGCGCCCGTGCCGGTGAGGTACACCGAGTCGCCCACCTGCATGACTTTGCCGGTGCCGGGCCGCATGAGCGGCAGGCCAGGGTCGCCATAGCGATCTTCCTGCGCCAGTTCCCAGAGCTTGCGGGGCGTCGCGCCGAATCCGGTTTCAAGAAGCCAGGTGCGCCGCATGCGGCTGGCGCGGTCCGACTCGTTCACCATCACGGCGCCGCGCTCGGTGAATGAGAGCCCGCCGAACCGCCACTCGGTCTTGAGCAGTTCCGTCGGCTGCCCCGAGAAGGGCACACCCAGGCTCATCACGCGGTCGCGATGGGGCACCTTGTTCCGGATGTCTCCCTTGTCGAGCGCCTCGGCGTAGAGCAGGGTGGCCGGCTCGAGCGGGTGCCACCGCGCGCTGCGCGGGCCCTGCTGCACGCCATTGGTCGGCACCACGTCGTCCATCGGCACGTCGGCCAGGGCCTTGACTACCGTTCCCTTGCGATCCCAGACCTCCACATTCCGGGGGAAGCTGCTGGCGGGGAGCAGGTACGAGTACGGTCGCTTGATGCGGGTGACGATCAGGTACTGCGCGTTGGTGGAGACCTGCAGGCCGGCGTACACCGCGGGTGTGCCGAAGGGCGTCTTTGTGCCCGCCATGTCCACCCATGCGGGCTGGCTGGTGAAGTAGTAGTCGTACAGCAGTTCGTCGTGAGATCCCGTGAGCAGGTCCTGATACGTGCGGCCCGCGGCCACCGTGCCCATGTTCTGCTGGATGTTGGGGGTGGTGGGCACGCGTGGCGTCGCAGGCGCAGCGCCTCGGCCCGCTGGAATCAGTCCGCACATGAAGCCGGTGGAGTCATCGAGCCACGAGCAGCCGCCGCCCAGGCCATTGACGCCGCCGTCAAGGACGGTGCGAACCGCGCCGGTCCCGACGTCGGCCACCAGAAGGCGGGTGCCGGCATCGGTCGAATGCGTGATGGCGATCTTCTTGCCGTCGGGTGAGAACGATGGACTGAACGAACCGTTTGCCGGCAGGGTCAGCTTCCGTTCGGCGCCCGATGCGACGTCCTTCAGCGTGATGCCGGTGACGCCGTTGAGCACGTGCGGGCCGTTCGACAGGGGGCTGATGCGCGACCCGCCCAGCCGCAGCATGGGCGACGCCACTTCGGCCAGCGTTGGCATGCTGCGCCGATGCGTGAGCAGCAGTGTGCGCCGGTCGGGCGATACCGCGACGCCCGGCAGCGGCTCGGCGTCCATGATGTCGGCGATGACCTTCGGCGGCATCAAATAGCCGGCAGGGGCCTGTGATTGAGCGAGAGGCGCGGCGAGGGTCAGGGCAACGAGCGCAAACGCGAACCCCGCACGAAGCAGAAATCTGGACATGGCAAATCCTCCTGGGACCGCCCTATTCTACGGCGGTTTCGATTCGTGCCAGAATCTCGTAGCCATGGCTTCGAGGACGCCTCCACCCGGTCGCAACGACCCCTGCTCGTGCGGGAGCGGGCGCAAGTACAAACACTGCTGCCTGGCCGCGCAGGCCGAAGGCGACTCTGCGCGGATGCGCATACGCCGGGCCGAAGGTCGCGTCGTGGACCTGCTCGTGCCCTACCTCCTGGATCAATGGGGGGCGGACTTCTTCCGCGACGCGTGGGAGGAGTTCTTTCTCTGGGAAGACGTGCCCGAAGACATCCATGGCACGCAGGAGTTCGCGTCAATGTTCATCCCATGGGTGACGACGCTCTTCGTGCCTCAGCCAGAGGGCCTCGACGACGATGACGATGAGCGCGCGCCGCGCACAACGACGTGGCCCGTCACGCCGGTGGTCGACCATTGGCTGGCGACAGAGCGTCCCCAGGTGTCTGCCGATGAGCGTGCGTGGATCCATGCGGCTTGTCGCAGTCCCATGAGCGCGTTTGTTGTGGAAGATGTGGCGCCGGGGATCAGTGTCGACATCAAGGACATCCTGACGGGTCGCCGGTTTCATGTGCTGGAGGCGAGCGCGTCACAAACGATCGAACGCAATGACGTTGCGTTCGCGCGTGTGGTGACCGTGGGCGCCACCAGTCTGATGTTCGGCATGGCTCCGTGGAGGATGGGCCCCGAGTGGCACACGCCCATCATTGATTTTCGCGAATCCACGCGCAGAGGCGGCGTGATGACACGGGCTGATCTCGAAGACTTCGAGATCGAGATCCGTGATCTCTATCTTGATCTCGCCGACAAGATCCGCAACCCGGCACCGCCCCGGCTGCACAACACAGACGGAGACCCGCTGGCGCTGACGACCATGACGTTCACCGTGGAGGGATCGGTGGCCGACGTGGCCGAGCGCCTGGCGCCGCTGGCGCGGCTGTCTGCTGACGAATCGTTGGATGAGTTGCTCGAGGAAGCTGAGCATGACGACGCGGGCGCGTTGACGAGTGCGGTGGTGTCGTGGAAGAAGGTGGGCAACAAGAAGCACAGGGAGTGGACGAACACGATCCTCGGCACACTTCGTCTCACTCCCGGGCGGATCGTGGCCGAGGTCAACTCCGAGAAGCGGGCCCGCAAGTGCGCACGGGAACTAAAGAAGTTGCTGGGGACGGCACCGGTCCTCGTGTCGACGGAAGTGCAGGATCTTGACCAGGCGCTGGCCGACCGAAGGGCCGCTCGGTCTGAGCCTGGGCGACGCGCCGAGGCGCCGGACGAGCCACGGTCGCCGGAACTCGTCGCCATGGAGGAGGAAAGTTTCAGGCGGCATATGGAAAGCTGGATTGACACCAAGGTGCCGGTGCTGGGCAACAGGACGCCCCGAGTGCTCGCACGCACCGTGCTGGGCCGCGAACGTCTGGTGGCTCTTATTTCAAGCTTCGAGAAGGGCCAGGTCGATCGACTGCCCAACGGGCGCGCGATTCTTGACGAGTTGCGGGCCAAGCTCGGGTTGGACCCTGTCGCCTGACATCCGTCCGAAACGTCGCTCGGCTCGGGTCTCAAGCCCGAGTATCGCTATCGCCCCATCGCGGCCAGCAGGGCGAGACTCGGCGTCAGAGCCACCGAGGCGATCCAATCGCCAGACGCGCGTGCGGACGCCCGCTCTCTGGTGATGTAGTCACGCACAGTCTGCACGCGCCACGGAGCGAACGTGTGATCGGCCAGTCTGCGCTCGTCGAGCGCCTGCCATAGTGCGTCCCACTCGATACGACTGGACGCGATCAGTTCCTCGGCAACGGGTCGCAGTGGCCCGGCAAGCTCGGTCCCGGCCAGCGCGGGATGCTGCAGATACCACACGACAAATCCAGCGGTGCCTGGCACCTTGGCCTCCGCGGCGCGCAGCGCCTCGACGGGCGTCCCCTCGATGCACATGTTGTCGGGCGGCACCACCAATTCCCACGCCGACGATGCCATCTCCGCGAAGTGTTCGCCATCGTTGGTGGCGGCGTACTCGCCCGAAGCCGGTGGCGGCATGCGTGTCATAAGCAGCGCTACGACCTCCGGCAGAAACGCGTCCACCAGATGCGCGCGTTCGTGAAGCTCCACGCTGCCAGGCCAGGCTTCCGATGCCACCGGTGCCGCCAGTGCGATGGCAGCGACCCGCGTGAAGGCCATGCCGGACTTGCCGTCCAGGTGCTCAACGACCCGAACCCCACCCTGGCCATTTGGGAGCAACTCGTCGATGACAGGATTTCTTCGCGACAGATACTGCGCCTCTTCCACCGGCGCCGGAGTGCCGCCCACGCGGGGCGCTTGCCGCAGGTCCCACGCGGCCACCGCGATGGGGCCAACGAGGATGACCCCAGCGGCCACCAAACGCAGCACCGCACTGAATCTGGACACGATGCCGCCATTCTACGCGCGGTTGCCGCTGGCCCGCCGACCGCGTTGCCGTGGCACAATTCCGGGACTCATGCTGGTAGCCACCGACATCCCACCCGCCCAGGGCGACATCGTCCGTGTCCGCTCACGGAGGTACCTCGTTGAAGAGGTAACCGTGCCCGTCGAGCCCGGCGACGACCACCTCATTCGCCTGTCGTGCCTGGAAGACGACGCCGAGGGTGAGGAACTGCAGGTGTTATGGCAGAGCGAGGTCGATGCCGAGCGCATTGCCGAGGCCGACTGGTCGAAGTTGTCGAAGGGCGACTTCGATTCGACGAAACACTTCGCCGCGTATTACCGAACGCTGCGTTGGAACACGGTCACGTCCACCGACCCGAAGCTGTTCCAGGCGCCGTACCGCGCGGGCATCCGCATTGATGCCTATCAGCTCGAACCGCTGCGCAAAGCGCTGCTGCTGCCGCGTGTCAACCTGTTTATTGCCGACGACGTGGGCCTCGGTAAGACGATAGAAGCTGGCCTTATCGTTCGCGAGCTGATCATGCGCCAGCGCGTACGGCGCATCGTCGTGGCCGCGCCTCCGTCCGTGGTGCTTCAGTGGAAGGAAGAACTCGACCAGCGCTTTGGCTTGACGTTTGTGGTCTTCGACCGCGACTACCTGCGTCGAATGCGCATGGAACGCGGCTTTGCGGTCAATCCATGGACCACACACTCGCGGTTCATCGTCTCGCACCACTTGCTGCGCGACGAAGACTACGCGTCCACGCTGCGAGCCTGGCTCGACAACGATCCAAGCGGCAGCTTGCTGATCCTCGACGAAGCCCACAACGCCGCGCCGGCCAGTGGCGCGAAGTACGCCGTTGATTCGCAGTTCACCAAGTCCATCCGCGAGCTGGCGCCAAAGTTCGAACATCGCCTGTTCCTGTCTGCGACGCCCCACAACGGCCACTCGAACAGCTTCTCTTCGTTGCTGGAGGTGTTGGACCCGCAGCGTTTCTGCCGAGGCGTTCCGGTGGACTCGGCGAAGCAGCTCGAACCAGTGATGGTGCGGCGGCTCAAGGAGGACCTGCGGAAGATGGTCGGCGGCTTCCCGGAGCGCCACCCGGTTGAGGTGACAATCGATGGGCTTCCGGTCGACTCACCAGAACTCGAACTGCCGCGGTTGCTCGACGAGTATCGCCAGGCTCGGGAGGAGCGGCTCAAGTCGGCCGCGAAATCCGTGCAGAGCGCGTCGGCGCTGGTGTTGTGCAACCTGCAGAAACGGCTCTTGTCGTCGATTGAGGCCTTTGCCTGCACGCTCACGGTCCATCGGCGTGCGTTCGAGGCAGCGGCCAATGCGCAGCCGGCATCGGCTGCGACGAACAGTCTCTCGCAGTTGCGCCTTCTGACCACAGCGCCGGATGCAGACGACGACCGGGGTGAGACGAGCGAAGAGGAACTGCGCGCCGAAGACGAGGCCGCGATCGAGGCTGCGACGACGAAGGCGGATATGGCGAGCCCGGCCGCGGTCCTTCAGCGAGAGCGGGATCTGCTGGACCGCATGATGGAGCTGGCCAACGCCGCCAGGGGCACTGCGGATGCGAAGGTCAGGCATCTGGTGCAGTGGGTGAAGGCGCATCCCGGTCAGCGCGTGTTGATCTTCACCGAGTACGCCGACACCAAGCGCTACGTTGAAAAGCAGCTTCGCGCGGCGCTGACACCGGGCAGGGAGGCCGATCCGCTGATTGCAACCTTCCATGGTGGAATGGGCGATGACGCGCGTGAGGATGTGAAGCGGGCGTTCAACGCCGAGATCAGCAAACATCCGCTTCGTGTGTTGATTGCGACCGACGCTGCGCGCGAAGGCGTCAACCTGCAGAACAACTGCGCGCATCTGTTTCACTTCGACGTGCCGTGGAATCCGAGTCGGCTCGAGCAGCGGAACGGACGTATCGATCGCAAGCTCCAGCGGTCGCCGGACGTGTGGTGCCACTACTTCGTTTATGCGCAACGACCTGAGGACCGTGTCCTCAAGGCGTTGATCGCCAAGACCCAGGTCATTCGGCAGCAACTCGGCAGTCTGGCGCCGGTGCTCGAGGGGCAACTGGAGGAGCGTCTGCGCAATGGCTTCTCGCGCAGTGAGGCGACCGGTCTTGTGAAGGAGATCGAGGGCGTCGAGCTGGACGCCGAGCGCAGGCAGGCGGTTGACACAGAGCTCGAAGTCACGCGCAAGCGAGAGGTGGACCTCAAGCGCCAGATCAGCGACCTGCAGGATCTGTTGAAGAAGTCGTCCGACTGGCTGCACATCGATCGGGACGACCTGCGGCAGGCTGTGTCCAGCGGCCTCGAGTTGATGGGCGGAAAGGCGCTCCAACACGATGGAGGCCGGGACGTCAGTCCCGGCATGGACGCGTTCACGTTGACCGCCGACGTCGGCGCCCTCGACACCGACCCGTCCTGGCAGCACACGCTCGACACCTTGCGGCCCCCACGCCGACGCAACCAGCCCACGTGGGAGTGGCGCAAGGAGAACCCGATTCGCCCGATCGTGTTTTCCGATCCCGGCTCGCTCGATGCGACAACCGTGCATCTTCATCTCGAGCACCGGTTCGTGCAGCGGCTCCTTGGCCGCTTCAGGAGCCAGGGATTCGTGCATCACGATCTCACCCGGGCCTGCATCGGCGTCACCGACGATCCCATCGCGCGTGTGATTCTGCTCGGGCGCCTGTCGCTTTACGGCGATCGCGCGTCACGGCTGCACGACGAGATTCTCGCGGTCGCCGCGCGATGGGTGGATATCGACATTCGAAAAGGCGCGCTCAAGCCCTATGCCGACGCCACGCTCGACAAGACGCTTGAACTGCTTGAGTCCACGCTGAGCGACACCGTCGAGAAGGCGCTACCAGGCGAAGTCCGGCGCAGACTCGCCGGTGGTGCTACGCAGGATCTGGATGACCTGCGGCCCCTTCTCAAGCAGCAGGCTGACGAACGATCTGCGCTGGCGATCGAACAACTGCGCACACGCGGCCGCCAGGAGGCCGCCGACATGCGCGCGATTCTGGAGGCGCAGCGGACGCGCATCGAGAAGACTTCTCTCCGGCGCGAGCAGGATTTGCAGCAACGCGATTTGTTCGAGCAGGACGAGTTCAAGCAGCTCCAGGCCGACAAGCGCCACTGGGATCGTCGTCTGGCCACGTTGGCCGGGGAACTCGACACCGAGCCCGTCAGGATCCAGCAGAGTTACGAGGTCAAAGCCACGAGGTTCGAACCCGTCGGCCTCGTGTATTTGTGGCCCGTGACGGGGTAATCACCATCTGGCTCGACAACATCAGGGTCGCCCCGGTTTGGTCTGTCGCGCCACGAACTGTCGGGGCGAGATGATGTCGATGCCTGAGTAGCTGCCAAGCGTCAGCAGGTCGGCGTCACCGCTCACAATGGCCTCGGCCTCACCAGCGACAGCCGTCGCGAGTACCCAATCGTCATCCGGATCGCGACACACCGCCTGCGGCAAGGCCGCCGGTTCGCACCACTCCGCGTGCTGACGATACAGCGAGAGGATGGGCAGGTCGTCAGGCGTCAGGGCAAACTTCCGCCTCATCGTGGCTACCAGCTCGTCCCACAGGGTCTGCGAAAGCACCGCCGTGTGCTCCGGCACATGCACTTCGAGGATTTCCCGGCACAGGCCCTCGGCGACGATGCCGGCCACCACCACGTTCGTGTCGAAGACGACCCTCACGAGATCAGGGCAAACACATCTTCGTCTGTGAAAATCCCCTTGGCCCTGGCGCGAGGCACCGCCACCCGGCGCGACTCGGTGACGGCATCCTGCCAGAGCTTCCGGTGAATGGCCATGCGCACGTACTCACTGGTCGTCAGGCCGCTCTCAGTCGCAGCTCGGGCGATCAGACGCTTGGTTCGAGGCGGCAGGCTGACGGTCAGGGTTTCCCGCATGCTGTAAGCATAAATCTTACAATGCACCGGATCAAGGGTTCGAAGCAGCACACGAACCTTCAAACGTTCAAGCGAGAAGATCGTGCCAAAGCTCGAGATCAAGGCCTGCGATTCGCCAGCAGACCGATCGATCATCCCATCGTGGCCGCGTGACCGTCTGGCTCGACAATCAACTGTCGCCGTGAACCCTACGACGAACAGCGGTCCATGGGCTTGATGCCCCAACAACGATCGCCCCACTTGCTGCACGCCAAGTCAGGTCTCTTTCGGTGGCTCAAGATCTCCGATCAATCGCATTTCAGCTTCCACGATGTGATTGACGACGTCTCCCATGTCCCGGCCTGTACGAGTTGCGAGGCCTTCAACCTGCTTCTGCAAACGGGTGCCGAGATAGATCGGCAGGCGTACGTCCGCGTTCTTTCGGTGGAATTTTCCGCGTTCCGCTTTTGAGAAGTCGTATTCCTTTTTCATGGTGTCGATTCCTCGTAGGCCTTGGTCTCAGGTCGCGTGGAGCGTCGGGCCGAGATGATCCGAATCGTTGCGTAGCGTGGCGTCACGTTCCGATACGTGCCTATGCTGCGACGACAACGGACACCTGTCCTTGGGGCTTCCTTGTTCGCCTGATTCGAATCTCGACATCGCGACCGAGGGATGCGAGAAACGACATCAACCGCTCGGTCGAGAACGTCCCCGAACGATTCCGCATCAGTAACGACACGTGGGGCTGTCTGATGCCCAAGATCTTCCCAGCTTCGGTCTGCGTCAGATTCCGGCTCCTGACGATGCGATAGATCTCCAGCGTCAACTGGGCCTTCAACAACTCCTGGTCTGGGTTCGGCAGACCGATATCAGCGAAGACGTTGCCGCTGCTCGCGGTGACCGTGATTGCGCCCGCCTTCTTAGCCATGTGTCTGGTTCCCTCCTGTGTGCTGCTGTTCCGCTTGTGCAAGGCGTTTTCGGATCAAGTCGATGTCGGTCTTTGGCGTTGCCACTCCAGCCTTGGCCTTCTTCTGGAATACGTGAAGCACGTAAACGACCCCTGCGAACTGGATGACATAGACGGCCCGATACGTGTTGGTGTCATACCGATCGACGATCTCCAGAACACCCGCGCCGCCAAAGCCCTTTAGTGGTCTTGCCGCCGGGTCCGTGGTGCCGCGTTGTGCCGCATGCAGGGCCTTGCCGAAGTCGATGCGAACCTGCTTCGGGAACTTGCGCAAGTCCCTCCGCGAGGAGCCGATCCAGACCAACGGCTTGGTCACCGACGCGGTTATATCAATATACGTCTTCTTGTATATCACAACGGGGCCACGCGTGTCCTTCGTTGACTGTGATCTCAGCCATGACGACGATGCCATCGTCAAACGCGACCGCTCAAGCAAGAAGATCGTGCCAAAACGGTTAACACGGCCACGTTAATTAACATGGCCATGTTAACGGTCCGTTCGGACCTCGGCCCCAGCCAAGGTAATCTATTGCACCCGTGGCCACCCTCCCTCCCGAACTCCTCGCCCACCGCGAATGGCTCGGCCAGATTG
>Ga0163146_10001690_pt1 | contig 31188 bp, 32 predicted proteins | sample OliLakLV19MP7G1_FD_148648 | JGI IMG/M metagenome (GOLD analysis project Ga0163146, IMG submission 148648) | Freshwater microbial mat bacterial communities from Lake Vanda, McMurdo Dry Valleys, Antarctica - Oligotrophic Lake LV.19.MP7.G1 | ecosystem: Environmental > Aquatic > Freshwater > Lake >...
CTCATCAAGGCCAACGCCCGAGGGTTTCGGAACTTCACTCACTATCGGGCGAGAATTCTGTTTCATTGTGGCAAGTTGGATATGAGCTTAGGCTAATGAAAATTCACAGTGAATTTGACGAAGAACCAACTTTATAGGTCCACTCCGTGATCTTGAGAGTTACGAATCGGAACTGTCTTTCAGAAATATCTTCCCATGCGAAATCAGTCTTGGCTTGTGACATTAGACGCTCCTTGCCAGAGGCCTTACATCTCGGTTTACGTTACGAATTTCCCCCGCCGTGATCTTCGGCACCTTAATGGTTTTGGGAGGAGTATTGCTTGACTTGGCACATGGTCATCATTCTTGGAAGTATCTGTGCAGATTGAAGCTAAGAAATGACTCACCCTTTTCATCTTCAGCCGCCATCGGCTGTAGCAATCGGTTAGGGCGCAAGTTTAACCCTATCAGCTGTCAGATTGTTCGTACTGCACAATGGCACTGATTGACTGATCAACTGTTCCAATTGAGTCGTATTGATAGTGCCGACACCCTGTTATTGATAGAGGTGTTGTGCAACTTTGCTCCAGCGACTACTGCCGGGCGAGGGCGAGGCGAGAAATGCGGCCCCATCGGAGGCAGACCGACGGTGGCGGACATTTGCTCGCGGCGATAGTTGAACATTCGCTCGTCACTCTCGACCTCTTGCTGTTGAATCTGCACAAACTTGAAGTAGTAATCCAGACACATGGGTTTGTTCTGGTCACTGACCTGATACATCGCTGGATTGGCACATTGGTACCACTTCACTGCGGCTCCGTGCAGCATAGCAAGGCAGTCTCAGTAATCCGTTGTGGGCAAGTTTACTGCATAGTCCAATGCGTATCTACGGCTTATTATCAGAATGGTCCCTCCAAGCTTGCTTGTTACCCTCTTTGGGAATGGCGGCTTTTAGTGATCCTCCACTGCGCGCATCGAGTGAGCACATTCTGATCGTGCGCACTCTGCGAATTGTGGACTGCACGGGTTTTCCTAATCTATCTTTCTCCTATCTCTCTCCAGAGGGCGGTCTGTTTGGTCTCCAATTGCGCGCGTCCAACGAGGGCCTTCCCAGGCCGCGCGTTGCGCGAGCACGGGAGACCAACAGACTGCCCTCCCCCTCTATTGACTGCCCTTTCCCCCTGCTCCTATAATCCCTTCATATTTATTTCTGTAACCGACTGAATCATTTAGAAAAATGGCAGAACTGACACACTTCAACGAGTCGGGGCGAGCGCGCATGGTCGATGTCAGCGCCAAGGACTCGACCGAGCGGGCTGCGACGGCTCAAGCCATAGTCTTTCTTCAGCCAGAAACTCTTGAAAAGATTCAACGGGGTAAGATTGCCAAGGGCGATGTCTTGTCCGTCGCGCAGGTGGCCGGTGTGATGGGGGCCAAGAGGACCCCGGATCTTATTCCCATGTGCCATCCGATTCTCCTCACCAGCGTCGACATTTCATTCAAAGAGGAACCTCAGCCGGATCGGAAAGGCCGTTGCTCAATTACGATTCTTGTGACCGCCAAGACGACTGGGCCAACCGGGGTGGAGATGGAAGCGATGACGGCGGCCTCGGTGGCGGCGCTCACAATCTACGATATGTGCAAGGCCATCGATCGCGGGATGAGTGTCAGTGACATCTATTTACTCTCAAAATCAGGTGGAAAATCAGGCACGTTTACAAAGCCTTAGGCGCATCTGTTTCAAGTAACTGATAAGGATATTGCATGGTGACGGTTCGTCTGTTTGGGATGACGAAAATGCTGGCGGGGAATCAGGGAACCTTGTCTCTCAATCTCGTGACTGGAGGACGGGTGAAAGATCTCGTCGGTGCGTTAGAAGCGGGGCATCCAGCCATCGGGGAGCTGATTCAGCAGAAAAAAGTCCTCGTGTCCATCAATCAAGAAGTTGCGCATGAAGATACGGTGATTCAGGATGGCGATGAAGTCGCGTTGTTACCGCCGTTCGCAGGGGGATGTCCTCTGGATCAGGCTGGTGACGATGCCCTGCTTGTCCGAGTGCAGCGGGAAGATTTTTCCGTGGATGCGGAGATCAACCGGGTGCGAGGCCGGTCGAAACGCATCGGCGGCGTTTCCATTTTCCTCGGGACGGCGCGCGACCGGTCCAAGGGGCGGGATGTCGACAGTATGACCTTTGAGCACTACGAGGGGATGGCGCAGACGAAGCTCCGCGAGATCCGCGAGCGGGCGTTGAAGGATTTCGACATCATCGAGGTGGCGATTCTCCATCGATACGGTGAAATCGGCATCGGCGACAACATCGTCTTGATTGTCGTGGGGGCTGAACATCGGGCGGAGGCGTTCCGCGCCTGTGAATGGGCGATTGCGGAATTGAAACGCATCACACCGATCTGGAAACTTGAACATACGCCGGAAGGCGAAGTCTGGGTGGAGGAACACCCGTAGGGGAATGTTGAATGTTCAATGGTCAATGTTGAATGCCGGAGGGCGGACTCCCAGAAAAGTGAACATTTTAATTCCTAATTCCACATTAAGGACAAGAAGCAAATCACGGATATGAGTAAATTATCGACAGATTCGGTGGATGTTGCTGATCTATATGGTCGTCCGCTGAAGAGCTTGCGGTTGTCTGTGACGGACCGGTGCAATCTCCGCTGCTCGTACTGCATGCCGGAGGCGGACTATGTCTGGTTGCCGCGCGAGGATGTGCTGACCCTTGAGGAAATGGCCAGGCTGACAGGCTATTTCGCCGACCTCGGTGTGGATCGTGTGCGGCTGACCGGCGGAGAGCCGTTGCTTCGACAGGGTTTGTCAGGGCTGATTCGTCTGTTAGGCCAAAACCAACAGATTAAAGATATTGCGCTGACGACGAACGGCGTTCTCTTGACGGATTATGCTGAGGAGCTGTATGAGGCTGGGCTGCATCGTATTACGGTCAGCTTGGATACCCTGAGACCGGAGCGATTCCATCGGCTGACTCGCCGTGATGAGCATGCGCGTGTGCTGGAAGGGATTGCATCGGTGGCTCGCGCGGGGTTCGCCGGCTTGAAGCTCGATACGGTGGCGATTCGGGGGTTCAATGACGATGAGCTGGTCGATCTGATCGAGTTTGGGAAACAGATACAGGCGGAGGTTCGGTTTATCGAATATATGGATGTCGGAGGGGCGAACGAGTGGTCGCAACAAAAAGTGCTTTCGCGGGCTGCGATGCTCACGATCTTGAGCCTGTACTATGGGACGATCGAACCGCTGCCTGAGCGGGGAGCGGCGCCGGCGCAGCGATATCTGTTGCCGGATGGGACGACCTTTGGGATTATTCCTTCCACGACGACGCCGTTCTGTGAGACCTGCGATCGCAGCCGGGTGACCGCCGACGGCATGTGGTATCACTGTCTCTATGCGTCGACGGGAACGGATCTGCGTAAGCCTCTCCGTGCCGGCGCCTCGGCTGACGAGATGCGGGCTGTGATCCGCACCGGGTGGGAAGGTCGCCGTGACCGAGGTGCAGAAGAGCGCAAGGCGCTTGAACGGGACGGATTGCGTGTCGGAGGGCTCATCGGCATTGAAAAACTTCGTGAAGACCCTCATCTTGAAATGCATGCGCGAGGCGGCTGAGGCGCCACCTTGTCGCCGATGGTTGTGCCACAGCCCGCATTATTCACGAGGGTTCGTGACGAAACCGACGAGACGCCATGCGAGACAGGCGCGCGGAGCCGTGAGGCGTGGCTTTGCCACGACTGGGAGTTCCGAAGGGGGTGTGCCCCCTTCGTGGGGATGTTCCAAGGGGGCTGGCCCCCTTGGAGGAGTGGGCGAGGCAGGCTTCAGAGCCGAGCCTACGACGGGAGGGAAGCATACTGAAACAGTATGTTGACGGACCGAGCGGCGAGCCCGCCCGCCGTCAGGCTTGTCACAGCGGCGTATCGGCGGTTGCAGTAGAAGCCTTCGTGAATTATGCGGGCTAGGGTTGATCCCGGGTGAGACCTCATGCTGGATACTGAATTTCTGACCGTGTTAGGGCTTGGGTTCGTGCTGGGGCTTCGCCACGCCTTGGACACGGATCATTTAGCGGCTGTCTCTACGGTATTGTCGCAGCGCCCGTCGCTCCGCGCCTCCGGCATGATTGGATTCAGCTGGGGGCTTGGACATACGGTGGTGTTGTTGCTGGTCGGGGCGGTGGTGTTGGTCCTCCGCGTGCCGATTCCCGAACCCTTCGCCTTGGCGGCCGAGTTCGGCGTTGGCGCCATGCTCGTGTTTCTCGGTGGAATGCTCGCGGTGCGATTGGTTCGAGAACGCTGGCATGTGCATATGCACGACCATGACGCTGAACGGCACGTGCACCTGCATAGTCATGCGATGGTCGAGGATCACGGACATGGTCACTGGTGGCATGATTCTGTTCGACCGTTCTGTATCGGGATGGCCCATGGTCTGGCTGGGTCGGCGGCACTGTTGTTGATCGTGTTGTCGTCTGCGCGATCGGTGTCGGAGGGGCTCACGTATATCGCGGTGTTCGGGGTTGGCTCGATCCTGGGGATGATGTTGGTCGGGATCGTCGTGAGCCTTCCAGTGCTGTGGTCGCTGAACCTCGGGCGTCCCATCTTTCACACGGTTCAAGGGCTGGCGAGTCTTGGAAGCGTGGCTGTCGGACTGATGATGATGTCTCAGATTGCCCTTGGCGGCCATCTCTTCTGAGATCCCACCGTTCGTTTCATCAAGGGGAAATCTACGTGCGTCATGGCGGCGGCTATGATATTCTCCGATCTTCTTCGTGCGGCATTCGTTCGGGAGGGGAGTTTCTAGTTTCAAGTTCCAAGTTTCAGGTTTGATCTCGGAATTTCAGCAATCCGACAACGTAAAACTCGAAACTTGCAACCTGAAACGCTTGACGAGATACGCTTCACGTTTCACAGGCTCCTAGGAGGAGCGCACCATGGCCTGGTTTAAAAAACAGAAAGCAACGGAGGATGACGCTCCCAAGCGATCCAAGGTGTCGGAGGGGATGTGGCTCAAGTGCAACCACTGCCGGGAAATCGTCTATCGCAAGGAAGTCGAGCGCAATAACAAGGTCTGCCCGAAGTGCGACTACCATTTCCCTATTTCTGTGATGGAGCGCATTGCGCTCTTGATCGACTTCGGAACGTTTAAAGAGTGGGACGCCGAGATCGGCCCCGAGGACCCGCTGAGTTTTCAGGACACGAAATCCTATAAGGATCGTGTGAAGGCACATCAGGGGAAGACCGGCCGCAAAGATGCCATGATGACCGGTGAAGGGATGATGAACGGCCGCCGTGTGGTGCTCTGCCTGTTCGACTTCAGTTTTATGGGGGGCAGCATGGGGTCGGTCGTCGGGGAGAAGATCTGTCGGGCAATCGATCGCGCACTGGTGGCCAGGTTGCCGGTCATTATGGTCACGACCTCCGGAGGAGCCAGGATGCAAGAGGGGATTCTCTCCCTGATGCAGATGGCCAAGACGTCGGCCGCTGTGGCCAAGCTGGGCGAGGCCAAACTCCCGTTTATTTGCCTGTTAGCCGATCCCACGTTTGGGGGCGTCACGGCCAGCGTGGCCATGTTAGGCGATGTGATTCTCGCTGAACCGAAAGCGTTGATCGGCTTTGCCGGTCCCCGCGTGATCGAGCAGACCATTAAGCAGCAGCTGCCGGACCAGTTTCAGCGAGCGGAATTTCTGCTGGAGCATGGCATGATCGATATGATCGTCGATCGTAAACAGTTGAAAGAAACATTAAGCACCCTCGTGGCGCATTTTTAAGTCCGGACCCTTCATGAACGTCTACTGCGGCAGCAGATCTTCTCGCCCAACGAGTCTGTTCTCACTCGGACTCCTCGACGGACTCCAGGACGTACGCGTGGGTCGTCCTTGCGTGCGAGAAGTCTCCTCGGTGGGCGTTGCTCTCGACCGCCTCGTGACGACGTTGATGGGGAATTCTGGATAGCCTCCTTCCTGCCTGGTTACACCATGAGCTATTCCTCTGCCGTGGCCTATTTGTATCGTCTGCAAAAGCATGGCATCAAACTGGGCCTTGCGACGATGACGGCATTGATGGAGCGTCTTGGGGTGCCGCAGACCAGGTATCGCACATTGCACATCGCCGGCACGAATGGAAAGGGCTCCACCGCAGCCATGGCCGCCGCTGTGTTACAGGCAGCCGGGTATCGAGTGGGGCTCTATACCTCGCCTCATCTTGTGGAGTTTCGAGAGCGAATACGGGTAAACGGCGAGATGATTGCTGAATCGCAGGTCGCACAATTGACCGAACAACTCCAGCTCCGCTGCCGACCGGATCTGTCGCCGACCTTCTTTGAATATACGACGGCGATGGCCTTTCAGCATTTTGCCGACTCACGGGTGGACGTGGCCGTGTTGGAGGTGGGATTGGGCGGCAGATTCGATGCGACGAATGTGGTGACACCGATGGCCTGTGCGATCACGACGATTGCGCTCGATCATCAGGAGTATCTGGGGAACACACGTGCGTCGATCGCCTTCGAGAAGGCCGGCATTATCAAGCCGGGGGTGCCGGTGGTGCTGGGGCGGCTTGAGGATGACGCGTGGCACATGATTGAACAGGTGGCCAGGGAACGGCAGGCTCCGGTGTTTCGTCTCCAGGAGGACTTTTATACAGAAGCACAGACGCTCCAACAATTTTCCTATCACGGTCTCGGGATGCACTATGACGGGCTGACCTGTGTCTTGGAGGGTCGTCACCAAATGGATAATGCCGCCTGTGCGCTGGCGCTGGTGGGGGCGGCGGCCCCTCAGGGGATTGTCGTCACGTCCGAGGCAGTGCGAGCGGGCTTGCGCGTGGTGAACTGGGCTGGACGATTGGAACTGGTCGATCGACGTCCGACGATCTTGCTGGATGGTGCGCATAATCCAGCTGCGGCCACGGTCTTGGCCGACTATCTCACGCGCGCTACCCATGCTCATGCGTCCCGCCCTGTCGTCCTTGTCCTTGGCATGATGCGCGACAAGGATCATCGAGGCTTTATCGAACCGCTCAGGAGCCTTGTCGATGCAGTGGTGCTGACGCAGGCGGATCTTCCACGCTCTGCCACCGCGCAGGAACTCCGAGCCTCGATTGGAGCCCTGCTGCCTCACACGCATGTCGTGCCGTCGCTCAGTGAGGCGATGGCGCTGGCCAGACAGTTGGCGACGCCGGACGGTCTGGTCTGTGTGACAGGATCGCTCATGCTTGTGGGAGAGTGCAAGGCATGGCTCCAGGGTTGTGGGCTATCGCCGCTTCGGGGCTGACATGGCAGGGATCTCGACGCGGCGGTGGATGGGCTTGGTTGCTTGGGTGATGCTGGGGATACTGGTTCCGCAGGCAGGAGGTGCTGCAGAGACCACACTATCCCCCGAGGGGCCTCCGCTTGATATCACCGCAGAGCGCATTGAGTACCTACAGGAATCAGAAACCTACGAAGCCGATGGTTCGGTGGTGGTCAACCAGGGCACCCTGCGCCTGACAGCCGATCATATGACGCTCCAGTCTTTGCCCGGCGTCATGATTGCCACCGGCCACGTTCGACTCACAGACCCCAAAGCCGATCTCGTGACCGAACGGTTGGAACTCAATGTGAATACTCAGGCTGGGGTGGTGACACATGGGCGGGTGCATCTCAAATCCACAAATACGTCGGTGGAGGGGCGTCTTCTGCAACGGTTTTCAGAAGAGCATTATCGCGTAAAAGAGGGCCGGTTCACGAACTGCGATGCGCAGGAAGGTGAAACGCCGGCCTGGCGGTTCACGTTCAAGGATCTTGACCTACATGCCGGCGACAACCTGGCCTTTACAGGTGGATGGCTGTGCGTGAACGATGTCCCGGTGATTCCGCTTCCCACCTTGACGTATCCACTCTCCAAACGACGCACGGGGTTCCTCATTCCTACTGTCGGATACGACAATCGCTTTGGCGCGCATCTCCAAGAAAGCTTCTTTTGGGCCATCAATCCGAGCCAGGACCTGACGCTCTCTCCCTCCTATTTCAGCAACCTCGGCTATGGGGGCGATGTGAAATATCGCTATATACTGAACGGGAAATCTCGTGGACAGTGGTTCGTCAGTGCGTTGCAGCAGACACAGGCGCCGGACGTGGCCGGCGTCAGCCAGACGGGACAAGACGCGCAGCAGGCTAGGGCTGTGATCATCGGGACTCACACACAGCAATTCACGGAGGATCTGTTGCTCCGTATCAAAGCCAACTTGGTGACCGACCCGAACTACCAACAACAACTGAGCAATTCTGGAGTCCTGCGGGCCCTTCCCAGCAGTGAATCGAATTTGTTGGCGACCCACCGCCTGCCCTACGGAAACACCTATCTACTCGGTCAATACCTGCAGCCGTTGCAATCGGGAGGAGCGGATACCTTTCAGCGCCTGCCTGAAATCGGCTACAGCCTGCCGAATCTTTCACTGTTCAGTTCGCCGATCTTGCTGGGGACGGATATGAATTTCGTGAACTTTTATCGTGAACAGGGGTTTGCCCAGAATCGTATCGATGTGTTGCCGGGACTATCGACCGACGTTCTGGGTTTCGGCCATATCGTAGGCCTGACTCCCCAGGTGAAAGTGCGGGAGACGTACTACACGCGTGGAGTCGACAGTCCTGAAAGCCGGCATCGCGAGACATTCTGGGTGGGGCTCGATGCGACCTCGAAGCTGAGCCGCCGCTTCAGAACGAGCGAGGACAACGCCGTGTTGCATACCATTGAGCCCAGCATCATGTATGAATATGTCCCGCCGACCAATCAGTCACAATTGACGCAGATCGATCAGGTGGACGATCTGCCGAAGAAAAACTTGCTGACCTACGCGATTCGCAGCCGGCTGTTGGAGCAAGAAGGCGGGAGTAGTTTCAATTGGCTGGATTTCACGATGGCACAGAGTTATCACGTGGGTGCCGTGCAAACGAGAGCTCGTGATTTCACCCCCGGCGCCGTCCCGCTGTTCGGGTCGATCACGCAACCCCTGCAGCCGGCGACGGTGGCCATTGAGGGGAAAAAATTGTCCGATCTCTGGATGCGGGCTGTGATCGGCAATACGACTCCTCAGTTCACACAAGCGCAGTTAACGGATACTGCGTTTGCCCAGGGTGTCGGAGCGCTCCTCAGTCGGCAGCCTGCCACGAACCAGTATCTGACGGTCGATGCATTTTTCGATCCCTACCGATCGTCGGTGAGTCAGTTCAACACTACCCTACGGGTTCAGCAGTCCAACTATTGGTATCTTGAACTGGGGCAGCGCTTCACGCACGATGGGAATCGTGTCCGTCGCGGAGACGTGTGGAATCCGATTTCGTTCAATGAGGTCTACGCCCCGACCCCTGAGATTCAGTTCGTGACAGCGGGGGGGGCGTTTCGCACGCCCTGGGGGTGGACGGTCGGTGCGAAGGGCTACTACGATGTGAAGAACGGCAGGAGCCCGGAGTATGATGTCGTCGCCCTCTACCAGAATCCCTGCAAGTGCTGGTCGCTGGGACTCTTTTATGTACAATTCCCCGATCGCCAACAATATAACTTCATGTTGAGCTTGACTGGGATCGGCTGGACGGAGAGTTTCGGTACGATCATGGTTCGAAATATCCTCAGTCCACTACTGATCGGAGAGAAAGGTCTGCCTTGGGCCACACCTGGAGGGCCGTACGGGAGGCCACAAACGGACATGCCCCAGCCTGAGATGGGCGGGTATGGACGATGAAGGGATTATCTGAAAGCCTCCTGCATCTGTGTGGCGCATCCCTGCCGGTGCGCTGCGAAGTTCTTCCGGTGGTCCGGTGGATTTGACTCCTCGAAGAGGGCTGGTATACGATGCGCTCTGGTTTACACTGTATCGTGTACTCAGCCAAGGAGGAATGTGACGTGGCAGGTGATGCACTGAAAGTCGAAGATGCAACGTGGGACTCAGAGGTCATCAAGTCGTCTGAGCTCGTGATGGTAGATTTTTGGGCCGTCTGGTGCGGTCCTTGTCAGATGGTCGCTCCGATTGTCGAAGAATTGAGCAAAGAGTATGCGGGAAAGATGAAAGTACGGAAGCTCAATACCGATGAAAATCCAGAGGTCGCAGGTCGCTATCAGGTGATGAGCATCCCGACGATCCTGTTTTTCAAGAACGGAGAAGTTGTTGAGAAACTCGTCGGGGCGCGACCGAAGCGGCAGTTCAAGGACATGATCGATTCGCTGCTGGCACAACCAGCCGGCTCAGCCTAAGGATTGTAGTCACCAGCCGCAATGCTCGCCGAGTTGCGTATTGTCAATTTCGCGCTCATTGAGCAACTCAGTCTTCAATTTCAGTCCGGGTTCACAGTCTTGACCGGCGAGACCGGAGCCGGTAAATCTCTCCTCATCGATGCCATCGCCTTGTTGGTCGGCGGGCGAGCCTCGACCGACCAGATCCGTTCCGGAGAAGACGAGGCTCACCTTGAAGCCGCCTTCCACCTCCCGGACACCCATCCACTCCTTCGTCGCCTGAAGCTCCAGGACATCATCGGTCAGAACGAATCTGAGTTGATCCTTAAGCGTGTCCTCTCCAGATCCGGACGCCACCGGGTGTACGTCAACGGCAGCCTCTGTCCCCTGCGTGTGCTTGAAGAACTCGGGGGCACCCTCGTCGATATTCATGGACAGCATGAGCAACAATCGCTGCTGGCGACAGCCAAGCAGTTAGATGCCCTCGATGGGTTCGGACGTCTCGACGAGCTACGCAGGACGTACGAGAAATCCTATCAGGGATGGAAGGAACTCCACCGGCAGCTGGATGCCTTGCAGCGTGATCTGCTCGACCGCACAAGACGTGAGGATCTCGTGCGGTTCCAGGTTCAGGAGATCGAACAAGCGAGTCTGCTGCCCGATGAAGAAGAGCGGCTCCGTGGCGAGCGGCAGCGACTGGTCCATGCGCATCGGCTCAGGGAATTGGCCCACGAGGCGCATGATGAGTTGCAGGCGGATGAGCAGGCTGTCCTCAGTAAGCTGGGGCGGATTGGACGAACCCTTGCAGAGTTGGCTCAGATCGATCCGGCGATGGGCGATTGTGAACAGGCTGCGAGGGAGTCGGCGATCCCACTCAAAGAGCTTGCCGGACGGTTGCGTGACTACGCAGAACGGTTAGAGGCCGATCCTGATCGACAGGTTGCCGTGGAGGACCGGCTCGACCTGATCCAGCGGTTAAAGAAAAAGTATGGAGGGTCGGTTGAGGCAGTCATCGACACCGGCAGGCGGGCACAGGAGGAACTTCAGCTATTGGGCAATCATCACGAGAGAACTGCGGAGTTGACCGCGCGGCTGGATGACGAGACCAGCCGCCTCCACAGGCTGGCACAGCAGCTGTCCAAGAAGCGAATCGACGCGGCCAAGCAGATGACGAAGCTGGTGGGAGCGGAGCTGGCGGCGTTGAAGATGGAGCAGGCGATCTTTCAGGTGCTGGTCACGATCGATGAGTCGACCGAGGGGCTGGGACCGGCTGGCCGCGATCGAGTAGAGTTCCTTCTCTCAAGCAACCCGGGTGAACCGCCGAAACCGCTGGGCCGGGTGGCGTCCGGTGGAGAACTCTCGCGTATCATGTTGGCGCTCAAGACGGTATTGGCCGAGATGGACCAGGTTCCCGTCTTGGTGTTCGACGAAATCGATACGGGAGTCGGTGGGGCAGTGGCTGCAGCCATGGGAACGAGATTGCGCAAACTCGGATCCTTCCATCAAGTGTTTTGTATTACCCATCTTCCGCAGGTCGCGTCCCAAGCGGAACACCATCTGCTTGTGGAAAAGGGGGTGGACAGTCAACGGACGTCCACGTCGGTAAGAACACTCAAGGGGATGGGGCAAGAAGAAGAAATCGCTCGCATGTTGGGCGGTGTGACCATTACGAAAAAAGTGCGTGAAACGGCAGCGGAACTCATCGCGGGGGCCAAGGGGAAGCGGTCTGAGTGAATGAGTCGGCTGACTCTTCTTTTTCTCAGCCGTGACCTGAGCCGTCACGTGCTGAAACACCGGCGATGTTCGCAGGACCTTGGTTGGAGCCGGATCGGTCGGTCGGGATCGTAGATATCGCCATGGTAGGAAGGGATGCCGTATATTCCTGGAGCACGCGCGCAAAGAGTTCGATCACGTGGGGGTTCGATAGGGATGTCGGCTCATCCATGGTGAAAGACCATAATCGGTCCTGCCTCAGCCTGAAGTCCCACGATGACACAAGCTTTGCACAGGGCTCCTGGCGAGGCCGATCGTCGGCAGCCTTTCCGGTCACAGCGAGTCCATCGTCGGCACATTGTAGGATGGAGGTCTGATATTGCTGATGTCGAAACACGCGATAGATCCGGAGGAAGGCGCATGCCGAATTGTGCACGGAGACGCAATAGGGAGAGTTGTTGCGCTATTCATGGACTAATGTCGGAGGCTCGGTAGTGACGTCCTGATCGGGTCGGCCGATCCCCAGCGTGTCCATGCGGTATTTGAGTATCCGGCGGCTGACTCCCAGCAGGTTGGCGGCATGGGTTTGGACGTAGTTCGTTCGTTTGAGGGCATCCAAGATAATTTCGCGCTCGAATTCCATGACGGCTTTTTCGAGGGACAGTCGCCCAGCAAGGGTGTCGTCGCGTAGTGAAGAGGATCGCGAGCTGTTCTTCAGAATGTCCGGGAGATGTTCGGGAGTGATGGTGTCCGATCCCTTGGACCAAATGAATCCCTGTTCGATGACGTTCTCCAGCTCTCGCACATTGCCAGGCCAGGGATAGCGGGACAGAAGATCGACGGCTTCTTTGGAAAACTCTTGGGGAGGCCGGTTCTCTTCTTGGATTCGTTTGGCAAGAAAGTGGTTGGCAAGGAGGGACACATCTTCACCACGTTCCCGGAGCGGAGGCAAATGGAGTGAAATGACGTTGATGCGGTAATAGAGGTCTTCACGGAATCGTCCTTTGCGGACGAGGTCTTCGAGATTCTTATTCGTCGCCGTCAGGATGCGCACATCGAACTTGATGGATTGCACTCCGCCGACTCTGGTGAATTCTCGTTCTTGCAACACGCGCAGCAGCTTGGCTTGCGTCATGGCGCTGAGGTCGCCGATCTCATCGAGAAAGAGCGTGCCGGTATTGGCGAGTTCAAATTGTCCGACTCGACGAGCCGTGGCATCCGTGAATGAGCCTTTCTCATGGCCGAAGAGCTCACTCTCGATGAGTGTTTCAGGAATGGCTGCGCAGTTCAACGCGATAAAGGGGCGCTCACGTCTGCTGCTGTTATAGTGGAGCGCCTTGGCGACCAGTTCCTTCCCCGTGCCGCTCTCGCCACCGATCAGGACGGTCGTGCGGCTGTCGGCGACTTGTTCGATCTTGGTGTAGATGTCCTGCATCGACGGGCTCTTGCCGATCAGATTGTGAAAGGCATAGCGTCGAACGACTTGTGCACGGAGTTGTTTGACCTCTCGTTGGAGTTCCTGGTCCTGGAGCGCGCGTTCGACAATGATGCGGAGCTCTTCCACATCGAAGGGTTTTGAGAGATAGTCAGCCGCGCCGAATTTCATCGCGTCGACGGCGGTTTTGACTGATTTTGTTCCCGTCAGCATGATGACCGGTACGGTCAGGTTCTCAGCTCGGAGGGTTTGGAGTACCGAAAGCCCATCGGCGCCCGGCAGGATGACGTCGAGGAGGACCAGATGGGGGGCTTCCTTGCGAAAGAGTTCAAGGCCTTCCTGGGCATCGGCGGCTTGGATTGTCTCGTAGGTCGGCTCCAGCACCGCCTTCAATGAAGCCCGAACTCGGGCCTCATCATCGATCAACAGCACACGTTTTTTCATCCTGGTGTCCATAGGGTCTTGGCGGCTATGCGGGTAACGCGGGCAGGCTCACGAAAAACGTGGAGCCGGCACCGACCGCGCTCTCTACCCGAATCTCACCGTGATGTTCTTGAATAATTTGATGGACAATCGTCAAGCCCAATCCCGTTCCTTCGTTCTCTCCGCTCACGTGTTTTGTCGTGAAAAATGGATCGAAAATGTGATCGAGATTCGCCTCCTGAATTCCCTTACCGGTATCCTCGATTTCAATGTGCGCCCAGATTTTTCCTCCCGGCTTCACGAGTGCGCGGGTCTGAACGCGTAAACGTCCTCCCGCTCCCGCCATCGAGTCCATGGCATTGAGGAAGAGATTGAGCAGGACCTGCTTGATCTGCTGTCGGTCCAGCATGACATGAGGCAGGTCCGACGCCAACTCTTTTTCAATCTTAATCCCTTGGCGGTCGGCCTTGGCGCCGATGAAATGCAAACACGAGGCGACAAGGTCGTTGAAGTTCTCGCCCGCCAGTTTGGGTTCCATGTATCGCGCGTAGTCGAGAATTTCCTGAATCAGCCGTTCGATCCGATAGACATCGTCGAGCACCATTTTGCTGAATTCGTCAATAAAGTGGGGATCATCTTTTCGTTGGGGAGCCAATTGGATGAACGTTTTGATCGAGGTGAGGGGGTTCCTGATTTCATGGGCAAAGCCGCCGGCGATCGTCTCAAGGGATTTGAGTCGATCCGTGCGTTGCATACGCGTGTAGGAACGAATGAGGTCCTGGTGTTGCAGCATGTTACCTAATGCATTCGTGGCAATTTGTGCCAGCGCAGAGAGCATGGACCGGCTCAATGTCTGTTCTCGATCCGGAGGTATTGCGGCGCCGAGGAGTGAGAAAGCGATGAGGTGGCTGTTCATGAGGTGTGGCACGATGTGTGTCGCCTGCATGGTTTCCATGGCCGCGCGTGCACCGCTTCCGGAGTCTGGTTCTTGGAGGTCGATCGTCGAGTCGTCCTGGGTGATGATCCTGTCGCTTGTTAGTAGGTAGTGGGGGAGAGGATGGTCCAGGGCCAATGTCGGCGGCATAAGCGTAGGGGCGGCCGGACCAACCATGCTGACGGGGCGATAGCATTCGTGCTCGCGATCCAATAGGTACAGCGTCCCATGAGTCGTGGCGCCTGCACGACACAACTCCTGGATAATGCGATCTCCGAGTGTCGTCAGGTCGGTCAGCGCTCCCAGGTCGGCCGAAAACTGTGTCACGACGTTCAAGAGCTCGCTGGAGGTAGGCGGCAAGATGTCGGTATTCGGTGAGTGAGATGTCATCATGAGCAGGGGTCTGTTAGGGCGTCGTCTAGTCCGCTGGCAGAAATACAGATGGAGCCTGACATGATTAAGTGTTCAAAGATGTACGGATGAGAGTATACACGGCCAGAGTATGTTCAGCTAGTAGATTTGTTTTTCCAAAGACGGCGCAGCGGATAGGCCCATCGAGCACAGGAAGGATGAGGGATTCGAGGGGTCTGGCGTACTGGAGTTACGAGCCAGGAGCCTGTCTGAACATGGTCTGGGAGCACAGCGTTGCACAAGACTGCTGGAAGCGTTTGGTGAGGATCTGGACAATCAGGTATCGCGCAAGGCATTCATCGTTGAGAGTTCGTGTAGAGCCAGGGCATGGTCGGCGGGGCTTTGGGGATCTCCGCTGAACGGGAAGGGCCTGGTCTGAGGGGCAGGAGGCGCATTCGGTCTGTACGAGCAGGAGTATTCCCACAGAGTCGCGCTCATGGAGGGTGTTCTCATCGCGCTGTCTCGCACCCTCTGATGCGGTCATCGTGAAGCTGACTTATCGGCGCGCGATCGCATCAGCGCAGCAGTTGCCGCTGGCAATGGCACTTTCGAGGTTGGGAGGCCAGCCTGTATCGGTCCAACTACCAGCCAGCAGCAAGTTTGCAATCGGACTGCGTTGAATGGGTCGATGTAACTTGGTCCCAGGCTTGAGCGAGAGAATGGCCTTGGGAATCGTTCGACGGCTGCTCGATGCAACCCTGCGTCCGGGGGTGAGGAGTCCCCACGATTGAAGTCGTTCAGGGATAGCGTCATCACGCTGTGAGTCCAGTTGAACCTGCGCGAACTGACTGTCGGTCGTGATGAGAGAAAAGCCTGTGCGGTCAGGGGTGATCGCGGTCACAAGTACCGAGTGAATGGAGGTGTCACTCAGCAGGACGAGGCGAGGGGTGGCACAGGGTTGCTCGACATGCACGTGAAGGATGGTGCGATCGATAAATTGCAATTCCGCCAGTTGTTGAAAATAGCCGTAGCGAGTCAGCCATCGCTCTGGAAGCAGAGGCGTGAGCTGGTGTGGGGGCAGGGCTGCCACATACCAATCGGCTCGTACGAGAGAACCATCCTCTAGCAGGACGCCCGAGATGCGGTCTCGTTCGTAACGGAGCTGTGTGATATCTGTATGGCGCACGGTGGTGGCGCCCTCCTGCCTCAATGCCTCGCTGATCGGCTGTACCAAGCAGGCGTGAAGCGAGTCCTGCACGACCGAAATGCGGCTATCGGGACGAGTACTTAGAAATACGGGTTTTATCGCGAGCACGAAGGCATCGGCGGACATCGTGACGAGGTCATTGCCAGTCAACCATTGCGCGAGAGGATTCCAGACAAGGATGCGCGTTTCCGCACTTTGGCCGATCGACGTCAACCAGTCGTCGGCGGTGCGTTGCTCCAGATCGGCAGGCAGCTCCGTATCGCCTTCCCACAGCTGTTCCACCCATGATGCGAGTCGCCATCGTTCCTTCCAGGGGATGCCGGCAAATCTCAGGAGATTCACCCAGCTGTGAAGAGGGGCGGGGAAGGACGTGCGGGGATAGTGAACGAGGGAGCCGTCGGGGAGGCGAAACTCTAGCGGGATGGCAATGGCGTTCGGCTGTAGTGGATTGGAATGCAGGGACTGCAGCAACGCATGTGTTTCGTGATGGCAGCCGAGGATGGTGAAGGGCTCAGGGGCATCGCCGGAGCATTCGCTTGTGCCGGAGCTTTCAAGGAATGGAGGTCGTTCGATGATGGTGACGCGATAGCCATGACGAGTGAGGCGGTAGGCGGTGGTGAGACCGGCCGGGCCTCCTCCAAGAATCGCGACGGACTGGGTGTCGGTGGATGTCACGAGGACCTGGAGCGGAACCACACTCCGGCGGCCACGGCCAGCCGATGACTCGCTGTGAGTCGGGCGCGAGGGCCGAATATCCGATGTCTGGGCGCCTCAAGCTTTTTTAGAATTCTGAAATACACGGCGCGCATGATTTCAGAGACCGTTAGGGCTTTCCGGTCGCATACCGACAAGGCGTCGAACGCCGCCTGCGCTTTTGCGTAGTATTCATGGGCTCTCGCGGTTTCGAAGTGAAACAGTGCACGGATGGCGTCGTTTTCTTGCCGCTGGAGAATGGTCTGATCGGTGCAGCCAAATCTGTCGAGATCTTCCTGCGGGAGATAGATGCGACCGTGGGCTGCGTCGGTTCCGATATCTCGTAGAATGTTTGTGAGTTGAAATGCCATGCCGAGATCGACGGCATAATCTTGTGCCCTGGCCGATGTGGGACCGAAGATATGGAGGCAGATCAGTCCCACGACCGACGCCACACGATAGCAGTAGAGCGAGAGGTCATGAAATGAGGCATACCGTGACGCGGTGAGATCCATTTCGACCCCTTTGATCAGTTCGTCGAAGTAGGCCTGCGGGATTGCGAGTTGCCGTACATGCTCAGCCAAGCTAATGGTCACCGGAAAGGTCGGTGTGCCGCGATAGGCCGCTTCAAGTTCGGTCCGCCACCGCTGCAGTTCCTCCTGGGGGTTGCTTCCTGCCGGCGGCTCATCGACCGCATTGTCGACTTCCTTGCAGAAGGCATAGACCGTGTACATCGCGGCGCGCCGCTTTCTTGGAAGGAAGAGGAATGAATAATAGAAATTACTCCCGCTCTTCTTGGTGAGAGCCGTGCAGTAGGCTTGCGCGTCGGTGAGGGAGAGAGTCATGGCTGTTGGTGAGTCGAGAGTAGTCCCAGGCGACAGGCCTTGGACGCGTGAATGGTGTCGTGATCTGACGGGTGCAGGATGGCCGCCAAGAGTTCGATGCCGTCGATCAGGCGAGGGCCTGGCCGACTGAAATAGGACGAGGCGTCGACGAGGTACGTCTGTTCTGCCAACGCAGGAGGCAGCCGCCATTGACCCGGCTGCTGTATCAGTTGGAGCAGTTCTGTGCGCGTCTGTTCAATGGAAAAACCGCAGGGCATCACGATGAGGAGATCAGGGGCTGCGGCCAGGACCTCGTCCCATGTCACGATCCGCGAGGGGCTACCAGGTTGTGCGAGGACATCCTGGCCGCCGGCAAGTTGGACCATTTCAGGAACCCAATGGCCTGCGATGTAGAAGGGGGAGAGCCATTCGAGGCAGACCACGCGAGGGTGATGGGAGAGACCCTGGGTGCGATTTCTGATGGCGTCCAGTCGATCCCGTAATTGCGTCGCGAGACGGTGACCCTCCGCCGACCGACCGGCGGCGTCACCGATCCGCACGACATCGTCGATCATGTCATGGACCGTCGTGGGGTTCAGCGTGAGCACGATCGGTTGCCGTGGCATGGAGCGTAGGGCGTCGTGTAATTGGTCCGGCGTGACAGCGCACACATGACAGAGGTCTTGGGAGATGATCAGATCCGGTTGCGCGTGCCGCAACAGATGGTCGTTCAGCCGATAGAGCCGCTGTCCGGAGGCCACAAGCCGGCGAACCTGTCTGTCGATGTCGGCGCTGGACAGTCCATGAGCGGGAATCATCGGCTCAACCATGACGGGCACGTTCTTGACCGACGGCGGATAGTCGCACTCATGGCTGATTCCCACCAGCTCATCGCTCAAGCCAAGTAAGGCAATCACTTCGGTCGCACTCGGAAGCAGGGAGCAGATTTTCATATCATTCAGCTCTTAGGTGTCGGGCCACAGGCGCGTGCGGAGCTCGCTCAGATGCACCTGTGCAAGACTCTGGGCGACGGCATGGGCTTCATGTAAATCGAGGATCGTGTGAGTGTTCGTTATGGCAAGGACCTTCATCCCGGCGGTTTTGGCGCTGCGGATACCAGGGATGGAGTCCTCAATCACCAAGCAGGATCCGGCGGTGATGGCCTGCTCAGGGCGTTGGCGATTCAACGCGGCTAGGGCATGGAGAAAGGGTTGTGGATCGGGCTTTCCTCTGGTCACATCTTCTGCGCTGGTGATGTGAATAAATTCTTTTTGGAGCCCCGCCTGTTCGAGGATCACCTCAATTTCATGGCGGAGGGCGCCGGAGGCGATAGCCAAGGGATAGGTCGCAGCGGCTTCGCGCACGAACTCGCGCACTCCGGGGAAAATGACCAGATGATTCTTCACCGACTCCAAATACGCACGGGCTTTTTGACGCATCAGCTGTGAGAGCGCGGCTGGGTCAGTGGGCCGCTGGTACGCGGTGAGTGCGGCGATAAAGCAGCCCCGATCGTCGTACCCCAAGTAGTTGGCATAATAGTCGGATTCAGTCAGGCTGATGTCGATTTCAGCCAGCGTCTGACGAAAGCCTGCGAAATGGAGGGGCTCGGTGTCTGCAATAATCCCATCGAAGTCAAAGATAATCGCTGAGAGTCCGGCCATAGAATCGTCTCGATACTGTAGGTGTAGCTACGGGATATAACAGGGGCGGATTATAGCACAGGAAGATCGCCTGAAGAGGCGAGAATGTGATCGTTCGGCAGGCCCGTGAGAAAAAATGGGAGGACGAGCAGGCCGCGGGAAAACTCAGTTGCTGCCAAACACATGGTTGGAATTTTCCGTATGGGGCTGAAGCCAGAATAACCTCAGGATGCTCAAAAAGGTCGTCCGGCAAGGCCGCAGCGAGCGAAGAGGCAAGGAGGTACGGACCGCATTTCGTGGGGCCGTTCGCCCTTGCAATCGGTCTTGGCGAACGGAAAAGCCCCTCCAGTACTTCCGAATTCCGGAAAGCTTTCGTTGAGCCCCTGAGCGACGCGAGCACGATGCATGGGACATGGCGCGTCTTAGCGCGCCGGGGTTGGGCGGGTGAGAAGAGCGAATTTTTCAGCCTCCTGTTAGAACTTCAAGCGAAGCCGTTGTTCCGATATCCAGCCTAGGGCGCCTTCATCGGTGCGTACCAAATACATCCAGCCACCGGACTGTATATCACCGTCCATGATGGTCAGTGAGATTCCTGGACGAGTAGTGAGAACAGGGTTGCTGCCCGATGAATTCGCGAACAACGGAATGTTTCCTCCGGGAATCGTGTCGTCTTGCGTGACGGTCACTTTCTGTCCTTCACTGAACATCGGGTCGGAAGAAGGTGCAACTGGTGCAGCGGGGCTTGCTGTTGTTTGGGGTGGTGGAACGACTGTTGGGGACACAGGGGGAACGTCAGCGGTGGGAGAGGTTCCTGGAACCATGGGTATCGGGGTCGACGGCGTCGGTTTCACAGCCATTGGTGGTGGGGTGGGGGGGCTCTCGCTCAGATAGGGGCTCAGCCATCCTGTCAGCATGTCCGGCTCCATCGAGACATAGGCAATGCCGCCGATAAGAATCAGGAGAAGTCCCCAGAGAATCGGGCTCCCCCTACTGGGTTTCTTGTGGGGGTTCAGCGGGCCTCGTGCTTTCGTGGCGATCGTTTGATCGAGTTCCTCTTCCGTGAATTCCAAATCCGGTTCTGGTTGGCGGTCAAAGAGGAGCGTCCAGTTATCAATCTGCCAGACTGTTGCCGGGTTTCCAACGAGCACCGCCATCACATACCTCCCTGCTGAGCGATTCAATCCCACATAGACTAGTCTGTGAAAATACCTATCATCATCGCCATGGGCTGTCAATTCAGTTGAAGAATTCCGTGCATAAGTCGCGAGGCGTAACAGAGATGGACTGGACTACAGGATAGGACCTGCCGAGCTTGACTGCCCGTTCGACGGACGGCGAGGCCGTTGCATCCGAGTCGGTATGCGGCAGAAAGGCGGCGAATACCTCGGCATGGGTTGCCGTGGTCGGCAAATTGATGGTTGTTGAGACGCCGCTGTCGCGATCCTGTTGGACAGGGCTTGCCTGCGCACAGGATGTGCTGGTGGGATATCATGCGCCGTGACACACAGCCGACGCAGCTCTTCGGGGATCTGGGTCGCATGTTGAGTCGACGAATGAGTCGTCAGGTCAGGCTGAAGCAAGGCAAGATCAAGGGCGCACGACGTGTGAACGCTGGATGACGCGTGGTGAGTGTGACACCGTCTATGACGCGGCGGGTTTTCTGCACACCGTATATCGGGTCGATGCCAGGCAAGCAGTCGGCGATGAGGCTGATGCTGCCGGTCGGTGCAATCGTAGTCACAGGTACCTGTCGATGCCGACGGAGACGTGTTGGGAGCCGGTCGCCTGGATAGGCCGGAACGATGCCACGTTCTGCAGCCGGCTCTGCCGATGCGAGAGGGGAACAGGATCGAAAAAATCCACCAGAGTCGTGGCCCTGTGGACTGTGGTTTCGGAGTTGTAGGGAATAGTGAGCGCGATCAGTAAGTCGGCTGCGCCCATGATACCCAGGTCGATCTTCCTTGCCTGGTAGGTCATGCGGTCGATATGCGGAAGCGGGAAGCAGTTGCGATCAATCAGATCGTCGAGGAAGTGTCCGGCAAGCGCAATGTTGCGGCTTGCATCTTGGCGGTCCAGTTCGGCAGAATGATGATCCACGGATCGACGGCCATGAAATCCTATCGCGAAGAGCTGTGGTTCGAGACCAAGACGCGCCGCGCCTACCTCAACATCACAGGTCAAGTAGCGGAGGCGGTCAAGAAGAGCGGCGTCCAAGAAGGGCTCGTGCTGGTGAATGCCATGCATATCACGGCGAGTGTCTATATTAATGACGACGAACCAGGCTTACTCAAGGACTATGACCAATTCTTAGACCGACTCGTTCCTCAGGGCGCGACCTATCGGCACAACGAGACGGGAGAGGATAACGGCGACGCTCACATCAAGCGCCAGCTGATGGGGCGAGAGGTCGTGGTTGCGATTACCGAAGGCCGATTGGATGTCGGTCCGTGGGAACAAATTTTCTACGGAGAGTTCGATGGACAGAGACGAAAACGCGTGTTGGTAAAGGTGATTGGATCGTGAGCCCTCTGCCTTCTAAGCTGTGGTCAGAACTCTGTGGGAATAAACTCGTGGAGCACTTGCTACCATGGAAAAAGTTTGGCAACATGGGGCGTGGTACTGAACGGCGGAGTGGTAGGAGTCTGTCGATATGTTGAGTTGGTCTCGCCCTGATCCCCTCACGCGCGATCTCGTGCATTTGATCAACGCCCGGCGTCATGACCATGGCGATACCGAGGCGGCGATCGATACCCTGCAAGCCTTCTTGGAGCAGGGACGGGAGTATGATCTCTTAACCGTGTTGGCGACGCTGGATGAGGATATGGCGGAATGGCTCTTTGATCTTCTTGCGGAGGCATCCTGCTCCGTGCTCATCGATGGGCCGGCCGATGAAAAATTATCCTATGCCATTATGGCGGCCTTGGAACTTCCTCTCCAAGCCAATCTCGCCCATCCACTTCAGCTGAAAATCGATCCGGTTGCGACAGCGGATCTGTTACATCGACACCTCCGGCTCTCTGCCGGGACGGTGGTGCGCGTGGAGTCTCGCTTGTTGACCGATTCGACGCTGGAGCCGCTGAGCCTCCAGGGCTTGAATGACCATTTGAGCGCGGTGGCGGATTCACAGCGGACGACCTCAATTGCCGCTCGGCTCTATCCGCCTGTCGAGAGCACCGCGTTTCTCTTTTTTGAATTGATCGGTGTGCCGGACTCAGGACTGCCCGATTCGCTGGAAGACCGGCACCGTCTGGCGCTCCTTGAAGGCCTCGTGGCGCAATGCCCAGAATTGGCTCTGGCTCCCGATATGATCGAACCGCCGGTCTACGCCGCCTATGCCATTTTCGATGCGCAAAATGCGGTGCGGCTCCATCGGTTGGCGGATGAGACCGCGGCAGTCTGGCGCGATCTGGACCCGCTCGTCCGAGCCCGTACGATCGTACACCTCCATACGCAATGTGGGAACGGTGTCTATATGCCGGTCTGGACCGATCTGTTCGATCCCGAACTTCCCGAGGACCATGGTCCCGTGTGGACCTCTCCGGATGTATGGATCTTCACGGCCGACTTACCGATCGAATGGCCTGGAGAAATGTTAACCAATCGCCTACTTGCCGAGGGCTGCACCAGGTTCGAGAATCACATCGTCGAAACCCCTGAGAACTAACCCGCAACTCAAGGGAGACGGGCGGGATTCGAAGTTCTGAGTTCTAAGTTCTGGGTTCTGAGTTGTCCTGAACCAACTCAACACTCAGCACTCAGAACCTCCCAGTCACTCAGCATTTCATGTCCTGCCCGTCCCGCTCCTCTCGCTTGTCGCGCGGTACTGGTAGAAACCCGATAATTCGTCGATTTTTTTGACGGCGTGTCCTATGCTGGCTCTGGTCAGATGGGAGCAAGCATGGCTCAGCAGCAGTCTTCGAACGGGATCATTGCAGGTGCCATTACCATCCTGGGCCTTGGGCTCGTGTGGGTGGCGGTGGCCACCAATTTCCCGTCACAAGAAGAGTTGTCGTCGTCCGCGGCGTCTGCTGAGACTCGGCAGACGGAAGGTCTTTCGTCTCCTCTGTCTGCGCCACCCGCGCTTGATCTCACCATTCCCACCTCTCCTCCGCTGCCTTCCGAGGCAGCCGTATCGAGGCGGAACGTTGATCGGTCTCGCGACTCACGTGTTGAGCGTCCGGTTGTGACGCGGTTGCATCCTCGTGCGCTGCAGGCCTCCCGTCTGAAATGCGAAGCCGAGATCGAACAATTGTGCCCCGACTCTCCGAACGGTTCTGTTCGCACGCGCTGTCTGCAACAGCGCGCCAAGCGACTTCCGCCACTCTGCCACAGTCAGTTGTCCGAGCGGTTTGTGAAGTGGAAAGAAGATCGAAGTCGGTTGATGGCGGCGTGCGACCAGGATGCCAAACGGTTTTGCAGAGCAGTCAAACTTGGGAGCGAACAGATGCTCCAGTGCCTACAATCACATGCCCAGGAGGTCTCCGACCGATGCTATCAGACCCTTCCGAAGGACACATTCTTCTTCAAATAGCCGTGTACGCGTCAAGGAGGGGTGTTCTTGGTTCCTGAGAGCAGAGAGAACCTCAGCGTCACACCTGCCACCTCGATGTGGTCACCATCCTTCAGGTCCTGTTGTCCCACAACTTCCGTACCATTGACGCGCAGAGACTTCGCACCCTGAGAAGGGCTGATGGAGTAGCTGTGGCCTCGTCGGGCGATGGTCGCCGCAGATTTTTTGGCAAACCAGCCGGTCAACCGAATGGCCGCTCCGTCTTGTGACCCAATGACATTCACCTGTTTGGTGAGGGAGTATTCCAACCGATCGGTTTTCCCTGCAACAATCAGGACCTTGGCGGTGAGCGTCGGTCCGTCGGGTGTATGGCCCGTGGCTCTGAGTACCGTGGTTCGATCCATGCCGACAAATGGGGGAGGTTCTATCGTGCCGGCCACCGCATTCTCTTGGAAGACGAGCTGGTGTTGGCCGATGGTGATCAAGTCCCCGTCTCGAAGTTGGCGGCGCGCGATCGGTTCGCCATTGATGGCTGTGCCGTTGGTGCTCTTCAAGTCTTCGAGAAAGAAGACGGCCTGAATTTTCACAATTCGTGCATGATGCCCCGAGACGGCGGGATCTTCGATTGCAAGGGTATTGTCGGTCTTCCGACCGATCGTCAATGTCTCATGGGTGAGATCGATGTGCCGCGCGCCTTTCCCGTGAAGTTTGACGAGCAGGGTGACGGCTTGTGGCAGAGTCTCCGGCATGATGTTCCCTCCTGTGCAAGGTCCCTGTGATTGGCTACGCCACGAATTGTTTTTTCAGCCGTTCCCACAGTCCGGCATGCAGTTCATCTCGCAAGGCCACGACGACCACGGTCGTATTGTCGTCGCCGCCGGCTTCATTCGCCATGGCGATGAGGCGATCGGACATGGTGGCGAGGTCTTCCGATCCACTGAGGACATGAAGCATGTCGTTCGGGCGGATGCCACGGGTGAGTCCGTCCGAGCATAACAACAGCATGTCTCCGCTCTTGACCGGAACTTCCGTCAGCTCCACGTCGACGCGGCGTTCGACGCCGAGGGCTCTCGTCACCATGTTTCTGCGGGGGGAGCGTTCAGCTTCTTCTTCCGTCATATTCCCCTTGAGGATCTGTTCTGCGACCCAGGAATGGTCTGTGGTGAGGGCTTGGATTGTCCCGTCTCGAACGAGATAGAGCCGGCTGTCTCCGACATGAGCGATGGTAAGCAGCGCCTCATGGAGTAGTGCGGCGACCACGGTGGTACCCATCCCGGCATAGTCAGGCCTGCTCCATGACCGGCGATGAATGACGTCGTTCGCTCCACGAATCGCACTGGCGAGATGATTGGCGGGTGCAGACACCGTGGCATCGCAGGGGCCGATCAGCGGCATGTCTGGGTTCTTGGCTGCACGGGCCAGATGCGCGGCAATCGCCTCGACTGCGAGGGCGCTGGCAATCTCGCCGGCGTTGCCGCCGCCCATACCGTCACAGACGACATAGAGTCCGAGCGGAGGGTCGGCCACAAAGCGATCCTCGTTATGCGGTCGTTTGAGGCCGGTATCGGATTTGGCGCTATGGAATTGTTCGTAGGCCAGATGACACCTCCCTCAGGCCGCAATACTTTGCAGGCAGGCACGGAGCTCGACCGCGAATTCTTCCGCGCGCCGATAGCGGTGAGGCAACTCTTTCTGTAACGCGCGATCCACGATCTCCTGCACCATGTGAGGGAGATCTGGCCGCAAGGTGAGAATAGCCGGATGCGGATGATGGGCGATGCTGAACAGCACGGCCGACAGGTTGTCGGCCGTGAACGGCAGCTGACCCGTGAGGAGTTCGAACAGCACGACGCCGAGTGAAAAAATGTCAGACCGGCCATCCACTTTCTTGCCTGAGATTTGTTCCGGCGACATGTAGGTCGGTGTGCCCAACACCATATTGGTTTGTGTTTTGCCGCTCGACGCCATCTTCGCAATACCGAAGTCCATGACTTTCACGATGCGACCCGTTGTGAGCATGATGTTCGCCGGCTTGATGTCGCGATGGACGACGCCTTGTTGATGGGCGTAATCCAAGGCGTCCGCAACTGTGGCAATCATCAGGAGGACTTCATCGACCGGCAGCAAGTTGGGTGTTCGTGCCCATCGACTCAGGGGGGTTCCCTCAATGAGTTCCATCGCGATAAAGCCTAAGTCGTTTTCTTCTCCTGCATCGTAGATGGTCACGATGTTGGGGTGAGAAAGACGTCCGGTAGATTCTGCTTCGCGGAAAAATCGTGTCTTCACCTCTTGCAGCTTGTCGTCGCTATCGATGTGATCGAGTCGCAAGGTCTTGATGGCCACGAAACGCTGGATCGTGGGGTCTTTTCCCAGGTAGACCAGTCCCATCGCACCTCGTCCAATCTCTTTTAACACCCTGTAGCGCCCGAGCATGCCTGGTGGGGAGCTAGCGATCGTTGACGTGGCGGTTAGGCTCTGTGGTGCCGGCAGCGCCTCGGTCTCTTCTTTATGTCCTGCGTCCTCATCTTGGGAGAGCGCCTGCGCCCCTTGGCGTCTTGTCTGGCTGGGGGGAGCGAAGGCTTCGCGTAGCGAACGTCGGTTCAGGACCCAGGCTGACGTGAGCCACAGACCGGATCCAACGAGACCGAGGGCATACCCTATGGCAAATCGAGAAGGCCCTATCTGGTTGATCAGTGGGAGGCCCACGGTCCTGAATGCTTTATGGGTGAAGATCACGACGATGAGGGTCGTGAGCGGAAGGATGAGGTTACGGATAAAGCTTGATCCTCGGCCGTTGTCTGGGATGTGCTGAGGGGCAACGAAGGCGAAGACCAAGAGGATGGCGAGCGCGAGGAGATTGGCAACCAATCGAATGGCATGAGACCCACTGAGCGGTAGATAGGGGACCGAGAGAGATTGGACCAAGGCCAGGTGGCTCAGCAAGGGGCCGGCTAAGAGCACGGCCAAGACGGCAAAGGTATAGGGAGCGATCCAAGTCCAGGATTTCGACATAGGAATCTTTGAGGCTGTCCGTGAATGTCTCAAAGTGTAGCGGATGGAATGGAAGAGTCAACGAATTGGGAGAAAAGAGCAGCGGTACGCTCGATGTTTGTGAAGCGGTATGTTGGTCTGTCTCGTTGTCGCTCCGTCTCTCTGGTCTGTCTGGTGCTAGACGAGATAGACAAAACAGACCAAAGAGACCAGATAGACGAACGACGAGATGCGAGTTACGAGTGAGGAACGGAGAGGGCGGCTTTTTTGAGCGGATCGAGCAACTTCTCGGAAACGTTCAAGCCGCCTCGGCCCATACCCACTTCGATGTCCGGTTTGGTGATGCCGTGAAAATCGCTTCCACCGGTCACCAGCAAGTCCAGTCGCTTGGCCAGGTCGAGATACTCCATCGTCTGTCGCTTCGTGTGTGTACTGTAGTGGACTTCGATGCCACCAAGGCCTTCGGCTTTCAACGTCGTCAGCAGTGCATTCAGCCCTTCTCCAGACACCTTGGCCCAGGTAGGATGGGCCAGCACGGCCACGCCGCCGGCGGCTCTGATCCAGGCAATGGCATCCGTCGGGTTGGGAAGTTCACGCGCCACATATGCCGGACGTCCTTCGGCCAGATACCGGTCAAAGGCATCTTTGGCGGACGTGACATACTTCTTGTCCATCAAGAGCCGCGCAATATGCGGTCGGCCGACCGCATCCGTGCCGGCTAAAGCCCGCACTTCTTTATAGGTGACGTCTAGGCCCAATGCGCGTAGCCGTTCGATGATCTGCGGGTTACGGGTATGCCGACTCTCGCGCAAGGTCGCCAACCGTCGATTCAGTTCCGAGTCTTGCCAGTCTATGCAATAGCCAAGGAGATGGAGCTCGCTATTCCCCATGCAGGAGCTGATTTCCACTCCAGGAATGATTTCAATCCCTCGCTCAGCCCCGGCTGCGATGGCTTCGGGAATGCCGGTGACAATGTCGTGGTCTGTGATGGCCAGCGCCGTCACATTGGCTGTGTGGGCAAGCTGGAGTACCGCAGTCGGCGAGAGGCTTCCATCGGAGTGGGTCGTATGGAGATGGAGATCGATACGACTCATATTGATGTCTGTGGCAGGGTGCTAGGACCTGCTTGCTGCGCGACGAGTCGCGCAGTGAAGAGAGGACCTGGTCCCTGGCTGCCGTCGTGTTCGCCTTCGTCGTACGACAACACACGGAGACTGGATGTGAGTCGGAGCAATTCGTTGTGCGCGAGGCAAAACTCCCGACGGCGTGGATGGCGATGGCGCACGTGGTTGTCGATGGTGAATGTTTCGTAGAGTAGGACTCCGTTCGGTTTTAGCGATTCGATGAGCGCGGGAAATAATGGGCGATGGAGATAGAAGCACACGACGATGACATCATATTCTTGCTTCGGAAACTCCGGTCGATCCTCTGTCGTTCGTTCAAGGTCCACCGTCCGGACCGTAAGGTTCGGGAGGTTCCGTTGTGTTGCCGTGGCAGCAAGCTGTGCCATGGCCTGTTCATCGTGGTCCATGGCATCGACCTGAAACCCGTGCGAAGCCAGATAGAGCGCATGGCGTCCAGACCCAGCCGCAACGTCGAGCGCACGGCCTTTGGGCAATCGGTGGAGCTGTTGCGCTACGAACAACGAGGGAACGAGATCAGTCGGTTGAGGCTGATGTGCCATACGGCTCCGTTCCACCTTCACGCCGACGGACCCGGTCATGTGTGAGAGAGGAGGGGTCAGCTTTCTGAGCCAAAGAGAGACCTTCACGACCGGGAATTCCTCGAACAACATCGCAAGGACCTGTTCCATGAACGTTTCCAGGAGCGCACAGTCCTGATTCTCGCCCAACTCGACGATTCGCTTGGTCACCTGGGCATAGTCCACCGTCTTGTTGATCTGGTCGGCAGCCTCGGCAGTGGTTCCTTCACAATCCAATTCCACATCGATTGCGAGCGCCTGTGGTCGCCGCCGCTCCGCCGACGTGACCCCGCAGCGCCCTTGAAACTCCAGTCGTTCAATTACCACACGATAGGCCATCTCCGCATTCTTACGGATTGAATTTCCGGCTGTCAACATATCGTTGGCTGGTGCGCGAGAGGGGATGGTGCGCCCACGGTGGGTCTGTGCTCCCGGAACAGAGTAGGGATGAAGACTATTGATCTCATGTGCCCCGTACAACGTATGGCCCCACACGATAGGGAAGAGAGGACACCTTCCCGTGAACGGAAGAGACAGAGGGTGGGAGGGACCATTGAGAGGAACGGTCATCGCCGAGGCTTGGAACGTGAGGAATTGGCTGATGTGTCTCAGTGGTGATCAGGCGAGGGCTATCGTGCCTTCAGTACTGAGCCCGGTCTTCAAGAGTGTCACAGGTGAGGTTCCAGATTCCTTCAGCTTGTCTCCCAAGCCGAATGACAGAAGAGTCTGTTGCAGGCCTTCGGCAGTGTGATCGAGGAGCAAGTCCAGCCCGATGACCGCGTAATGGAGGGGGTGGCCATGCGGCCCATCGATACGAAAGACGTGCGCGCGGCTGGTGCCTTCCTCGAAATCGGCGATGTGGTGTTGGGGGAACTGCTGGCGTAGGTAGAGGCGGATGACATCAAATTTGGCTAGATTGCTCACGTACGTTTCTCCACCTTTCCTGATATGCCTTGTTCAAAGAACCGGCAGAGCGAGGTTTCCTTCTACCGCCCTCGACAGGGTTCGACCGCACAGTATACCAGTAGTGTCCGGTTAAAACAGAAATGGTTGTTTGTTCAATCGTACCCCATTGATTCGTATGCACGCCATGGTTGGTCTCGCATTGAAATCGTGACCACCATTAAAACGTCGAAAATTCGCGCCGCCATTGGCTTTCAGCGATCTGCGCCCATTGTGAACCGGACACGACCGACAGTATACGCCGGTGATGGCTCAGAGTCAGGAGGTTGAAATGGGGAATGGCGTTCCCTGTTGTACCGGTTGCGCGACGCTGGAACACAATATGTCCGTGCGACGGTCAACAATTTCATGACAAGGCGAATGAAGTACGGCCAGGTGCGAGGGTGCAGTGCCGCAGAGCTAAAGGACTCCTGCCTGCCCGATCGTGAACAATCTTCTTGGTTGTATGGAATCTACTCCTTGGCCCACGGCAAGGTTCTGCCCTACAATTCTATCGTGATGAAATTGCACGAATTGTGCGGCCTACCGATTGGGCCATGTGTGGGGGAGCTGTGGTACGGCATGGTATTGCTTGCTTGTCCACATGATTATCCACAGCCCACACACATTTTGTGTGGACATCGCGAGTGCAGGGAGTCATGTCCTGTCTCACTGGTGCCTTTCCCTCGTGGAGTCTAATGCTGAGTGCGTCGAAAGGCCCTACTGTACAAAGCGTTTGGCCTCCACCCCCTACTTTAGCACTATAGAGTGCGCCGAACACTGTTCATGACATGACAATCAGGCATGCCGACTACGGTTTCTCACCTGTCATCCACAATTTCTCATCCTATCAGGGGATTGAACTGTAAGACCCATAAGAAAATCCTCATCCCCTTTCTTGGTCCATGTAAGAGCGGTGGAAGGATGCTAAGATGCCGCCGTCTTGCTGCCCGCATATCAAGGACAAAAATTCTGGCAGCCTATGCGCGAGGAGAACATATCGATGCCGAAACTCGTGACCGTATTGCGACCGGAGAAGATTGACGAACAAGCGCGCTATTACGTCCGGTCCCATATCCTTCTACCTGCCGGGACGATCGGACTTATCTTATTGGTTGGTGGGATTGGAGCGCTCGGCTATCAATTGTTGGTGAATCATACCTACAGTTGGATGACATTTCTCAGCAGTTCGATGTTGATTGCTGTCGGTGCGGCCGGTGGGTTTGGGCAGGCTCGCTATCATCGCTATCTCTTCAAGAGATTTCCTGAGGTGTATGCGGCAAAGCTGAGAACAGCGGTGGCTCAACGTACGAGGAAGGCCAAGCCTGAGCCTGAGGTCCCCACAATCGAGCACCCTGGGCGTGGCTTTGTCACGGCAATCTCCATTGCCGGAGCAGCGCTGATCTTCGGCGCATCAGCCGCGGGTGTGATGTACGGTGACCTCGACCTATTCCCGTCTGTCATGGTGCCTTGGGCGGGATTCTATTGGGCCAAGTTGTTTTGTTGGCGTGGAGTGGTGGAGTAGGCTGGTCTGTCTCGTCTTTCTGGTCTATCTGGGCATCAAGTCTCAGCACTCAGCACTTCCCCACTCAGCACTTGCCTCACCCCTCACCCCTTACCCC